>Ga0310695_10002148_pt1 | contig 42553 bp, 33 predicted proteins | sample RumenRJG_04DNA_FD_203882 | JGI IMG/M metagenome (GOLD analysis project Ga0310695, IMG submission 203882) | Bovine rumen microbial communities from Lethbridge, Alberta, Canada - RJG_04 (v2) (version 2) | ecosystem: Host-associated > Mammals > Digestive system > Stomach > Rumen | place: Canada... | reverse complement strand
GTCCCTGGTTGATTTGATAGAGCAGGAACGAACCGAGGGATTTGATCTGCGCCCTCCTGTCATACACGCCCTCGGGCGACATCTCCCTGTGCCATCCCGTGTCAAAGAGGATTTTTCCCTTGGGATGCTCGATGAGGAAACTGAACACAGGCAACCAAATCCATTTGCTCTTGGGAGTCGTGACACCCGAGGCCTTAATGATGCTGCAATCGTCTCCGCCAAAGGGGAGGTAAGGCGATACCCTCACCTCGCCAGTGCGCAATACATGAATCTTTATCTTATCCTTAATTAATAAACTTGCAAGATAACACTGCGGCAAAGATAGTGTATTTTTTCTAAAAACACCTGCTTGGCAGTGGCTGAAATGGGTGATTTTTAAGGAGAAAATACCGATAGTACGCAAATTAGTTGTACTTTGGTCACAGTATTACGATTGTTATAGATGAGTGTGATGTTTCGCCGGATTATAGTGGCACTGGGCATGGCGGCAGTCTTATTGCAGGCAGCCGGTCAAGTACGCGTTGTTGCCAACAATGCCGATACCACATCGGTGAGCCAGCACGGCGATTCAATTCCCATGCAGTCCATCAGCGAGGTCACGGTGACGACGCGCCGTCCCGGCATGAGCCGCATTGCGGGGGCCGAGAACACGATGCGCATCAACCAGGCCGAACTGTTCAAGGCCGCTTGCTGCAACCTGGGCGAGAGTTTCACCACAAACCCTTCGGTGGACGTCAACTACAGCGACGCCGCCACGGGCGCCAAGCAAATCAAATTGCTCGGATTGAGCGGCACCTACGTGCAGATGCTCGCCGAGAACCTGCCCAACTGGCGGGGCGCTGCCCTACCCTTCGCCCTGGGCTATGTGCCGGGGCCGTGGATGAAGAGCATCCAGGTGTCAAAGGGCGCCTCGTCGGTGCGCAACGGCTATGAGGGTATCACTGGACAGATCGACGTGGAGTACCTCAAGCCCGAGGATGAGCAGGGCGTGACGCTCAACCTGTACGGCAACAGCGACGGCCGCATCGAGGCCAATGCCGACGGCAATCTGCACCTGACCCCTCGCCTCAATGCCAACCTGCTGGCCCACTACGAGGACAACTTGGCCGATATGGACCACAACCATGACCACTTCCTGGACCAGCCCAATGTGCGGCAGGTCAACCTGCAAAGCCGCTGGGACTGGTTGGGCGACCGCTACATCTTCCACGGCGGCCTGGCCATGATTGATGAGAAGCGACACAGCGGGCAGACTCAGGCCCATCACGAGGGAGCGGAACCCTTTGCCATCAACCTGAAGACGCACCGCTACGAGGGATACATGAAGCACGCCGTCGTGCTCAATGCCGAGCGCGGTACCAACATCGCGCTGATGGCCTCGGCTGCCAATCACGACCTGGACGGGGCCTATGGCCACAAGCGGTATGACGTCAACGAGACCAATGCCTATGCCCAACTCATGTTCGAGACCCGGTTGACCGACCCGCACACCCTGTCGCTTGGCCTAAGCCTCAACCATGACCGCCTCAAGCAGGACTACCGCCTGGACCACATTGCCGACGGCCCTCTGACCCGTCAGGTGGAGAAAGAGACCGTCACGGGAGCCTACGGCCAGTACACGTTCACACCCGCCAGCGACGTGATGACCCTGATGGCAGGCATCCGGCTGGACCACAGCAGCCTGCACGGCACGTTTGTCACGCCGCGCCTGCACCTGCGCCTGCATCCGGCACAGTTCCTCACCGTGCGCTTGTCGGCAGGCAAGGGTTACCGCACGGCACACGCCCTGGCCGAGAACCATTACCTGCTGGCCAGCGGACGAAGGCTGGTCTTCCACGACCTGCATCAGGAGAGCGCCTGGAACTACGGCATCACCACGGCATGGGACATTCCGCTGTGGGGAAAACTGTTGAAGGCTAATGCCGAGTACCATTACACCCGTTTCAATCACCAGATGGTCATCGACATGGACAGCGACCCGTTGATCATCAACATCTACGACCTGGACGGCAAGTCCCGGTCCCACACCTGGCAGGTGGACTTGTCCTATCCTGTTGTCGAGGGGCTGGAACTGACCGTCGCCTATCGTCACAACGACGTCAAGACGACCTATGGCGGCGAACTGCGCGAGAAACCGCTCACGCCGCGCTACAAGGGCCTGGTGGCAGCGTCCTACAAGACGCCGCTGGGACTGTGGGAGTTTGACGTGACGCTGCAACTCAACGGCAGCGGCCGTATGCCCGACCCCTATTATATCGACGACCCCACCCGGTTGTCATGGGATCCCCGTTTCCCCGCCCATTGCCAACTCAACGCCCAAGTGACCCGTTGGTTCAGGCATTTCTCCGTCTATCTGGGCGGCGAGAACCTGACCAACTACCGCCAACCCAACCCCATCATCGCCGCCGGCCAGCCCTGGAGCCAACTGTTCGACCCCACCATGGTGTGGGGTCCCGTGAGCGGCGCGATGGCCTATCTGGGTATCCGCATCAACCTGTTCAGATAATTCAACAACCACCAAAGCATTCAGATAACGACAATGAAAAAGATTCTTTTACTGCTCATCGCAGCCCTGACCATGACCATGGCCAGCGCCAAGGACATCAAGACCGTTGTGCTCACCACCGTTCCGCAGATGCACTGCGAGGGTTGTGAGAAGCGCATCAAGGAAAACATCCGCTTCGAGAAAGGTGTCAAGAAAATCGTCACCGACGTCGAGCACCAAACCGTCACCATCACCTACGACGCCGACAAGACCACCGTCGAGAACATCATCAAGGGCTTTGAGAAAATCAAGTACCAGGCCCGCGAGGTCAAGGACGGCGAGCAGGTTTCCACCGACGAGGAAGAGGCCTGCCCCAACATGTAGAAATCACCGCCAAGAAAGCGAAGATTAGTGACGGCTATACATTAGATTGACAACTGACACACAATATGGAATACGTCAAACTGGGAAATTCTGACTTGCGCGTATCGCGAATCTGTCTGGGCTGTATGGGTTTCGGTGATCCGACCATCGGCCAGCATTCGTGGACCATCGGCGAGGAGCCGACACGGGAAATTATCAGCCGCAGCCTCGACCTGGGCGTGAACTTCTTTGACACGGCCATCGCCTATCAGTTGGGCACGTCCGAGCAGTATGTGGGACGGGCCTTGCGCGACATGGCACGGCGCGAGGATGTAGTGGTCGCTACAAAATTCCTCCCCCGCACCGACGAGGAGATTGCCGCCGGCATCGATGGCCGCCAGCATGTGCTGAACAACATCGAGAGCAGCCTGCAGCACCTGGGCATGGATTATGTCGACTTGTACATTTACCACATCTGGGACTACAAGACCCCTGCCGAGGAAATCCTGGAGGGCATGAACGAGGCCGTACGCTCGGGCAAGGCCCGCTACATCGGCATCGCCAACGCCTATGCCTACCAGTTGGCCAAGATGAACGCGCTGGCCGAGAAACGTGGTTGGACGAAGTTTGTCAGTGTGCAGAACCACTACAACCTGATCATGCGCGAGGAGGAGCGCGAGATGCAGCCGCTGTGCCGCGAGGACAACATCGCGCAGACACCCTACAGCGCACTGGCCTCGGGCAAACTGGCCAAGCGTCCAGGCGAGACCTCACCGCGCCAGGAGAAAGACGCTTTCATGCATTTCAAATATGACGCCACCGCCGAGCAGGACAACCGCATCGTGGAGCGCGTTGTGGAACTGGCCGACCGCTACGGCGTGGAGATGACGCAGATTTCGCTGGCCTGGCTGCTGACCAAGGTGGAGTCGCCCATCGTGGGAGCCACCAAACTCCACCACATCGAGGGCGCCGTGCGCGCGCTTGACATCCACCTGACCGCTGACGACATCCGCTACCTGGAAGAGCCCTACGTGCCCCACAACCTGTCGGGCGTGATGGCCGTCAACAAGCCCGTCATGGACACCGACCCCGTGTGGGTATCGGCCGCACGAAACAAATAATATCAGAAAAAAAGGGTTATCTTTGCCCTCACAAACACTTTAGAGCAAGTCTATGGATTTTAAGAACAAAACCGTCGTCATCACCGGTGGCGCGCAAGGTATCGGCAGATGCATCGCCGAGGAGTTCCAGAAGGCCGGTGCCCATGTCTGCGTGATTGACAAGCAGCAGGGCGACCACTTCGTTGGCGACATCAGCGACAAGGGGATCCTGGAGAGGTTTGCCACGGAGGTCATCGGGCAATATGGCCACGTGGATTTCCTCATCAACAATGCCCTTCCGCTGATGAAAGGCATCGACGAGTGCACTTACGAGGAGTTCCAGTATGCCCTGAGCGTAGGCGTTACTGCAGCGTTCTATCTGTCAAAACTCTTCTTGCCGCACTTTGCCGAGGGAGCAGCGATTGTGAACATCTCGTCATCGCGCGACCGCATGAGTCAGCCTCAGACCGAGAGTTACACGGCGGCCAAAGGGGGCATCGCGGCCCTGACCCACGCCCTGGCCGTCAGTCTTGCGGGCAAAGTGCGCGTGAACAGCATCTCGCCGGGATGGATTGACACCGCCTATACCGTCTATGACGGACCTGATGCCGTACAGCAGCCGGCAGGCCGTGTGGGCAACCCCATGGACATCGCCAACATGGTGCTGTACCTCTGTTCGGACAAGGCCGCGTTTATCACGGGCGAAAACATCTGCATCGACGGCGGCATGACCCGCCAGATGATCTACCACGGCGACAACGGCTGGAAATTAGAGCCCTGAATATCGACTGAGAGCAGACACTAGAGCCACCCGCACAAAAAAGCGTGGACTTGTTTCAATCACAAGCCCACGCTATTATTAGGGGTTATCGCTATACGATGTAAAGTAAAAGATAGTCAAATATAGAGAATGGCTTCAAAGCCCAAGACACAGTCGAAGTCTAAGACCTGCCCCTGTCTGACTAAGACAAAGGCTAAAGTTAGCAGCAACAGGGGCAGACATTGAATTGTTTAAATGTCTCCAATTGACATTTCCAAAATGTTATTAATATAACGAGGACTATATGTCCGCATCTACTGCCATTCCCTATATTTATAAAGAGTAAAATAGGCAAACACGTATGCCAGGTAATACTCACCTATCCATGCGGCGGATTTACTTCTCCTTGCCCAGCGAGTTCAGATACTCGTAGATCTCTTCCAACTCGTTGGGAACAACGATTTTCAATCGGCCGATGCGTTCTCTTTCCTTAATCTTATACTCATGGAGAGCCTCACGCAGGGCTTTCATCTCAGCCCGATAAGCGGCCAAGGCATTATTATACTCGCTCTGTACATTTGCATTGCGCTTATTCACTTCGCTCTCAATGTTGTACTTGATAGCGTTGAGTTGCTGCTCATAGGAGCGCTGTGTCATCTGCAGCGCGTTGAACATAGCATCGACCTCTTCCATGGGGACAGAGGGTGTGTAGGAGTAAAGGACACTATCCCTACCCGAGCCTTCGACCTTAGTGGGACGAGCGATTCTCTCAACCAACTCGTTGCGGGCACGTGCTATGGCACCAGTCGAGTCGCTTGTGCTGTGGACATACTTACCGTATGTCGCGGCAAAAGCCTCCAGTCTCAGGTAGTTGTTGCGCTTCTTGACATCCATCTCGGCGATGACATCTGCAACCTGTACGGCTTCGGGGTAATCAGGCACCTTGGGCATATCGATGCCCTTGAGTTCAGCATAGTCCTCAACATCAAGATCATCGAGGTCACGCAGGAGTTGCTCCTTGGCCTTGATACCTTCACGCATCCAGGCGCTGAAACTATTCAGTCTGGCAATCTTCTCAATGAGTGTGCCCACCCTGGCTGTGTCTTTCACACCAATGCCCACAGTCTTGGGGTTCTCACCGTTGATGAGTTCAATGCGTGTGTTGACAAAAGTCAAGGACGCCAATTCAATCGTGGCTGCAAATGCTTCATTCTTTGCCCAATTGGCCAGTGTGTTGGCCGAAGTGGATGTGATACCACCTGCTTTAGTTAGAAATACACTCATAGTTCAATTGTTTAATAATTACTTTAATAATGTTGTCATGACAAACCGGCAACAATGCAATTTTTCCTAGGGCACATTTTGATTTGTCGTGGTGCAAAGGTAAAACCCATAGTGCGCAATCTATTTGCGTAGCAAAAAATAATCGCGAAAAAAACGGCAAAAAGTATGATTTTTAACACATACGCAAATAGATTGCGCAAAAATGCCTACATTTGCACCCGTGACCGATATCACCTGACAGAGAATCACCTCAGATAAGGTATAATATGATATAGCGTCTGATATTGTATTGTAAATATAGCATTGCATTGCATAGTATAGTATAGTATAGTATAGTATAGTATAGTTATTATAGTATCGCATAGTATAGTATAGTATAGCATAGTTATTATAGTATCGCATAGTATGGTATCAGACATCTCTTATCTCTTATCTCTTATCTCTTATCTCTTAACTATTAACTGTTAACTCTTAACTGTTATCTCTTAACTCTTAACTGAAAAAAATGCCTGCTAACAAGAATGCGCTAATCCGCTATAAGACGATTGACCGGTGCCTGTCGAACCGTTTCCGCCGCTGGACGCTCGAGGACCTGGTGGACGAATGCTCCATGGCCCTCCGCGAGATGGAGGGCATGACCAAGGGCGTGTCGGTGCGCACCGTGCAGGGCGACATCCAGATGATGCGCTCTGACAAGTTGGGCTATAACGCCCCCATCGAGGTGTATGACCTCAAGTATTACCGCTACAGCGACCCGGATTACACCATCACCGGCATGCCGCTGTCCCGCAACGACGTCGACGTGCTGCAAGAGGCCGTTGACATGCTGCAGCAACTGCAGGACTTCGACCAGTTCGGTGAGATGGCCGATGTCATCAACCGTCTGCAGGACAAACTCTCGGTCACGCGCCAGGAGCGCAGCCCGATTGTCCACTACGACAGCGTGCCTGACCTGAGGGGCCTGAAGTTGCTCAGCCCCCTCTATGACCACATTGCCCACCATCGCGTGTTGCGCGTCATCTATCAGTCCTTCAAACGACAAGACCCGGTAGAGTATGTGCTGCACCCCTATCTGCTCAAGGAGTTCCGCAACCGCTGGTTCCTGTTCGGCTGCACCGACGACAAGATGCAGTTGTTCAACCTGGCGCTGGACCGCATCGTGGGTGTCACGCCCGCCAAGGATATCGCTTTCCGCCAGAATCCTGACTTTGACGCTGAGCACTTCTTTGACAACGTGATTGGGGTGAGCAAGAACCTGAGAGGTTCTCTTCCGCGCCGCGTCAAGTTCTGGGCCGACCACGATCAGAGCAACTACATCAAGACCAAGCCGATGCACCCCTCGCAGCGTCTCATCAGCGAGAATCCCGATGACGGCAGTTGTATCTTCCAGATCGAGGTCGTCATCAACTACGAGATGTATTCCGTCTTCATGAGTTACGGCGCGGGGGTGAAAATCCTGTCGCCACGCCTGGCAGTATCCTACATGCGCGACCAACTCAAACGGGCCGCCGCCAACTACGACACGCAACCTGATTGCGGCGAGTGACAACCGTCGGCAGGTGCCCATGTACCGGATTCTCCCACCATCTCGTAACTATTCAGCCAAAACACCCGCTACCAAATATCACGCTAAGTCGCAAAGACGCTAAGTTTTTTGATTTTCAGACAATGATCATAGTCCCGACAGGGAAACTTTTGATAGATTGAAGCATTTCATTTCGTCTTATATATCATGAACAAATTACGTAACGTATTAAATATTAAACTCTTAGCAACTTAGCGTAAGGGAAATGGCTGAATCGTTACCAGCGCCTCGCCATCATGTAAAAAAATCTTAATATTCTGTAAGAATTTGCAATACCGGTTGCATTTATGGCAAGAATCGCTATATTTGCGGAATTAATAACCAAATCATGGCTGCTATGAAACAATGCATCAAAATAACCGTCACATTCTGCCTGCTGCTGGTGCTTGGCATTGGAGCCACATCAGCCCAACAGGCTGTGGACACCAGCCAAGTCATCACGGTAATCGGCAAGGTGGTCAGTGTGAATGATGACGAGCCGTTAATCGGAGCGACTGTCGTGGTTAAAGGCACCCGTTTGGGCTGCGTTACGGATTACGAAGGTAATTTCTGCATCAAGGCGCGGCAGGGTTCCACCCTTGTCGTCAGTTATGCGGGATATGATAAGGCCGAGGTGACAGTTAACGACCCGTCGTCAGAAAAAACCGTGAGGCTCATACCGTCCAAACCTCAAAGCGGCTGGATATATTTATCCGCAATCTCCAGCCCAAGGGAGGGAGTCCACCCGGCAAACGCCACCGCTTCGGCCCCTGCTGCAAGCCCGCCCAAACAGACAATGATTCATGCCTCATCAACAGATTGAAGGCAAATTCCAGAAGATAAATTCACACGGTTACTCATGATGAAACAAATCAGATTACTCATTTTAGGCCTTTTGTTGGTCCTCCCCTACTGCGGCTATGCCCAGGACTACATTTATGGTGACGTGAACGGTGACGACGAGGTCAATGTTGCCGATGTCAACGCCGTTATCGGTGCCATCATGGGGGACTACCGGTATGTGAGCATTGCCGGCAGTTGGGTTTCGGAATACAGCGCAGACTATTACGGCCAATACGACATACCTGATGATGATGCCGTGAGTTTTGAATTCCAGGACAACCATAATGGCCAATATTCCTACTACTTTCATCAAAACTTATCATGGATTGGCTTGAAGTGGGAACAGCAATTCCGACGTCTATACATCTGGTACGATGACAGCGACCACGAGGAATTGTACTACAAGATTGACGAGAATGGTTATCTGCTGCTGGCGCTCGACAAGCAGTTCATCACCTACACGGCCTACCGCCGCGGCACCCTTGGAGATGCCGCCGCAACACCCATGAGCACCCGCGGCCAGGACAACGTGGACGGCAAGCCCAATCCTCGCGCCATCGTCACCAGGTCTTCAATGAGTATCGAGGAATAATCCTGACGATAATACAGGACATAAAAGCGTTACCCTTCACCTGAGCAGTGAAGGGTAACGTATTTGTTGGCGCCAGTTCATCCATCGCGATGACTGCCCGCCTTCATGTAGTCGTGGCCTCACAGTTTCATCACGCGCTTCATCTCAAGGTTCTCATAGCCCTCGGGGCAATGGGTCGAGAGATAGACGGTGGGGTTATTGCCGATAAACGCACGCACGCGGTCGAGGGTCTCGCGGGCTGCCGCCACGTCCTCAAACACGATGGAGAGTTTATTGGCCTTCAATGCGGCGTCACAGTAGGTCACGTCGCCGTGGAACATGTAGTAGAGGCCGTCCATCTCGGCAATGACGATGCTGTTGCCCCGGGTGTGGCCCTTAGCCTCGATGAACCAGATGCCCTCGGCCACCTGCATCGCGTTGGGGAAGTTGTGGTAGGGCTGGCCATACTCGGCACGGACGATGTTCGCGCCCTCCAGTTTCATCGCGTCGGCATCCTCGGGAGCGATACACACCTTGGCGTTGGGAAACTCGCCGATGCAGTCGCTGTGGTCGGGATGCTTGTGGGTGATGAGGATCTTGGTCACCTGCTCACGCTCGTAGCCTGTGGCAGCGAACGCCTCCATGTAGTCGGCCACTTTCTCGCCCATATACAGGGGAGCGCCCAGTTTCTTGGCTGGGGCGGCATAGCCCGTCTTGAAGCCGGTGTCGACGAGGATGACCTCGTTGCCCGTGTCGATGAGGAAGTTCTGCAGACTGCTGCGATAAATGATCTGGTCGTCGAAGGCTTCCCTACCCTCCTCGCCGCCAAAGGCGAACGGCTGGTTCATGAAGCCGCCATCAAACATGCGAATTGCTTTAATTTCCATAACTGTCTTAATTTTAATAATATTTACTATATTTATTATAGTTTTACTTAAACAATATCCAAGTGCACCAACGCCTACGCGAAAGCAGCGAGCATCAAATGCGGATGCCTCTCTAAACTCTAACCTCTAAACTCTAAACTCTAAACCGCGAGCACAGCGAGCATCAAAGCGGATGCCTCTCTAAACCCTAACCTCTAAACTCTAAACTGCGAGCACAGCGAGCATCAAAGCGGATGCCCCTCTAAACTCTAACCTCTAAACTCTAAACTGCGAGCAAAGCGAGCATCAATGCGAATGCTTCTCTAAACTCTAACCTCTAAACTCTAAACTGCGAGCAAAGCGAGCATCAAAGCGGATGCCTCTCTAAACCCTAACCTCTAAACTCTAAACCGCGAGCACAGCGAGCATAAATGCTGCGAGCACAGCGAGCATAAATGCTGCGAGCAAAGCGAGCATCAATGCAAAAATACAACAAATCCTGCACAACCAAGCCATGGGCAAGAAAAAAAACGGCATCACACGCCGACAGCACCCACTGGGAGCCCGATGGGATACCGCGTAACGCCAGCCATCGCAAACTGCTGATAGAGTTGCATCACCAGCGGATGGGGCGATTTATCCAATCTTTCGCAACAAATGGCCGCCTGCTGGCGTAACAGGCTGGAAACTGGTGACTTCTAAGCCCACAAGCAGCGGCGACAACATTTTCTGTAAATATTTTTTTACAAAAAATGGTGGGTAAATTTTGTTAATTCGTATATTGTATGTATCTTTGTGAGTCGAAAAGGGAAACCCAGACTGTAAGTGGAAACCGAATCAACATTAAAACAGAACCTATAAACAACTATTTTATAGTGTATTAATTCATTTAATTACTAACTAAATTCATTAATTTTATGAAGAAATTATTTGTACTTTTGATTGCAACTGCAGTTGCCTTTGGCGCATCGGCAGGTGTAAAGGTAACCAAGCAACTTCCTAAGATTAACGTCAAGGAGGCTAAGGCTATGGACCGCGAGAGCAAGTTTGCAAAGAAGGGCGACGTTAATGTAATGCCCGGCACTGCTTTGCAGGCAATGGACTGGACTGCTAACCACAGCAACCACGCTCTGAAGGATGGCAACACCATCGTTTGGGACTTTGAGGATGAGGCTCAACTCAATGACTGGATGACTCTCGACAACGACGGCGACGGCTACGGTTGGGAGTACATTTACAGCGAAGATGGCGGCAACAAAACCCATAGTGGTCTTGGCTGCATGGCTTCGTTCAGTTATGACAACCCCACCTACACCGCTCTTACCCCGGACAACTGGCTGATTTCGCCCGTTGTTACCCTGACCGGTAAACTCGGTTTCTACTACATTGGCCAGGATCCCAGTTATGCCAGCGAGGTATTCGCAGTTTACATCTGCGTAGGTGACCCCACCAACATCAACGACTTCGTGAAGATCTCTGATGACATCACCGCCTCTGGCGTGATGCAAGCCTTCGAGTTCGACCTGAGCGACTATGAGGGTCAGGCTGGTTGCATCGCCATCCGTCACTACAACGTTACCGACATGTTCCGTCTGAACATCGACGACGTGACCATTGGTGAGTTCGTTCCCGATGAGGCTCCCGAGACTCCCACTGTAATCACTGAGATTCCCGATGGTTGCCAGACCTACACCTACTACCGCAACAGTTCTTCTATCTACAGCAGCATCTTTGGTGTTGGCGCTACCTTCACCGATGGCAAGTTCACTGTTGCCTTCGACAGCAACGGCGATGTTTACATGCAGAATCCCGCTTGGTATCACGACGGCTACAACAGTTGGGTAAAGGGTACCTATGACTGGACGACTGGTATCATCACCATCCCCTGCGGCCAGTACCTGAGTTGGAGCGATGATTACGGCTATGGCGTTATCCTCGCATGGGGCGACACCTATGTATATGAGGACGGCGTAGACGAGGAGACCGGTGAGCCCCTGTACTACCTGGGCAGCGAGCTCGACGACCGCACCACCGAGATCCAGTTCATGATCGACGGTGACAACATCTACCTGCTGGGCACCCAGGGTGACCTCAATGCCGAATTCCCCGAGTGGGCTGAGGCAACTGGTATGTACACCTACTGGAGCGACGACCTGAGCATGACCGCTATCGAGTTCGCTAACCTCGACGAGTATGGCTACGCTGCTCCCTTCGGCCAGATCGTTAACCTGGTTCCCGCTGTTCCCGCCAACCCGACCGCTGACAGTTGGTATGACTGCGGTGACGAGAGCGGTTACAGCCGCTTCGCCTTCACCCTGCCCACCACCGACGTTGATGGCAATCCTATCGATCCCGAGTACTTGAGTTACAGCATCTATGTTGACAATGGTAATGGTCCCGAACTGTTCACCTTCGACTATGAGCACTACAGCAGCGACCTGAGCCAGGATATGACCGAGATTCCTTACTACATCTACAGTGGTGGTTGGGACTTCTACACTGGCGCCGTTTACTTCTATCGCACTAACGAGGGTGACAACCCCCTGTTCACCGAGAACATCGGTATCCAGGTATTCTACACCGTTAACGGCGTGAAGAATGCTAGTGAGATTGCATGGCTGTATGACATCGACACCAACGTTGCCGAGACCCTCGCTGGCAAGACCGTTGCCAACGTACGCTACTTCAACGTAGCCGGTCAGGAGATGGCTCAGCCCAACGGCTTGACCATCATGGTTACCACCTACACCGATGGTACCACCAACGCTGTTAAGGTTGTGAAGTAATCATAGCCATTGGCTTTTAGCCAACAACCAACAGGTGGAGACGCAAGACTTGCGTCTCCACTTTTTTTGTCCCACTCCCAGACCATGCATCACACTCCCTATTCATGCTAAGACGCAAAGACGCTAAGTGTTTTGATTTTCAGACAATTATCACAGCCCGATAGGGAAACTTTTTGATAGATTGAAGCATTTCATTTCGTCTGACATATCATAAACAAATTACGTAACGTTTTAAATATTAAACACTTAGCGACTTAGCGTGAGGGAAATGGCTGAATAGTTACAGTTTCGGGAAATTAAACAAAATTATTTATAAAATTTGATAAATTTCCCGTGCGACAGCACGGTGATGGGGCCGTGGCTTGTTTCTTTGGCGAAAATGCACTAATTTTGTGCTATGGACAAGAATGAAACCTACAGCACACTCGTCAAGCAGGTCGAGAGCCTGATCGAGGGCGAGAACAATGCCACAGGCCAGTTGGCCAATACCGCAGCACTGCTGCAGGAGACCATGGGCTGGTGGTGGACCGGATTCTATCTGGTCAACGGCGACACGTTGCAGTTAGGCCCCTTCCAGGGCCCCGTGGCCTGCTACAGCATCAAGCGTGGACGCGGCGTGTGCGGCACGGCATGGGAGCAGGGACACACCATCGTCGTCCCCGACGTGGAAGAGTTCCCGGGGCACATCGCCTGCAGCAGCCTGTCGCGCAGCGAGATTGTCGTGCCCCTGCATGACGGTGACGGCAACATCACCGGCGTGCTCGACATCGACAGCAAGGACGTGGCTGCATTTGACGACGTGGATGCCCACTGGCTCGAAATCATCGCCAAGGTCCTTGAGCGCCACGTCTTCACCCCATCCAGCCGTCCCAGTTAATCCAGTTAGTCCTGTTAACCCAGTTAATCCAGCCATTCACAATGAATTACCAACCGCTTGCTGAACGATTGCGCCCCCGCTCGCTCGACGACTACATCGGGCAGCGACACCTTGTGGGTGAGGGTGCGGTGATTCGCCGCATGATCGAGAGCGGCAATATCTCATCGTTCATTCTGTGGGGGCCTCCGGGCGTGGGCAAGACCACACTGGCACGCATCATTGCCGAGCAGACCCAGGTGCCCTTCTACACGCTGAGTGCCGTGACGTCGGGCGTCAAGGACGTGCGCGAAGTGCTCGACCGCTGCCAGGCCGATGCCCGCAGCGTGTTCGCCAAGGGACGTCCCATCCTGTTCATCGACGAGATTCACCGCTTCAACAAGTCGCAGCAGGACTCGCTGCTGGGTGCCGTGGAGCGCGGCACGGTCACGCTCATCGGGGCGACGACCGAGAATCCCTCGTTCGAGGTCATCCGTCCCCTGCTCTCCCGTGCCCAGGTCTATGTGCTCAATCCGCTGGACCGCGACGACCTGTTGCAGTTGCTGGACCATGCCCTCAAGACCGACAAGGCCTTCCAGGGCCGCGAGGTGCGCGTCGAGCAGACCGAGGCGCTGCTGCGTTTCTCGGGCGGCGATGCCCGCAAACTGCTCAACATCCTGGACCTGATACTGCAGTCGCTGAAGGACGGCGAACCCTTTGTCATCACCGACGACATCGTTACCGACCGCCTGCAGCAGAACCCGCTGGCCTTTGACAAGAACGGCGAGATGCACTACGACATCATCTCGGCATTCATCAAGAGCATCCGCGGCAGCGACCCCGACGCGGCGGTCTACTGGCTGGCACGCCTCATCGCCGGCGGCGAGGACCCCAAGTTCATCGCCCGCCGCCTGTGCATCCTCGCTGCCGAGGACATCGGCCTGGCCAACCCCAACGCCCTGCTGCTGGCCAACGCCACCTTCGACATCATCAACAAAATCGGGTGGCCCGAGGGACGCATCCCGCTGAGCGAGTGCGCCATCTACCTGGCCACCAGCGCCAAGAGCAACAGCGCCTACCTGGCCATCGACGACGCGCTTGCCCTCGTCAACGAGACGGGCAACGCCCCCGTGCCGCTGCACTTGCGCAACGCGCCCACGGGACTGATGAAACAACTGGGATATGGCAAGGACTACCGCTACGCGCACGACTTCCCGGGACACTTCGTCAGCCAGCAGTACATGCCCGAGGAACTGCACCACCCCCAAATCTGGCACCCCCAGGACAACCCCGCCGAGAACCAGATGACGGCACGCCAGCAGAGCCGCTGGGGCGATAATGCCGGGCACGGACCCAAGGAAGAAAGTTAAACAATCACTTTAAATCGCACGCATCAATAATTTATGGCCCAGCATAATAATTTAGGCAAACAAGGAGAGCAGGCCGCTTGTGAATACCTTATCGCCAAGGGGATGACCATCCGCGAGACCAACTGGCGTATGGCACCGCTGGAGATCGACATCGTCGCCCAGCAGGACGGTGTGCTGCACATCGTCGAGGTCAAAACCCGCTCGACGGCCATGCCTCAATTTGACCCGATGGAAGCCATCACGCCGGCCAAAATCCGCAACCTGGTGCGCGCGGCCAACGGATATGTCGGCCACTACAACCTGCAGATGCCTGTACAATTTGACGTGATGATCATGATTGGCACCGGGCCGGCCTTTGACATCCGATTCATCCCCAACGCCTTTCAGCCGCCCTTGAGCCGCCGCAGTTGACGCCCGCCATCACAGCGGGTTGCTGCGGGCCTGGGTGGGTGTCATGCCGTAATGCTGGCGGAAGACGCGCGAGAAATAAGCCACATCAACAAATCCACAGCGCTCGGCGACCTCGCCGATGAGCATGCCGGGCCTGTTGCGCAGCAACGACATCGCCCGCTCCATGCGCAGTTGCATGAGGTAGGCCGCCATGTTCTTGCCCGTGAGTTTCTGCACCTTGCGCCGCAGTTGGCTCTCGCCCATCTTCAAGGTCAACGCGATTTTGTCGAGGTCGAGTTTGATGCCCTCGGCCATACGCTTGTCCACCTCGGCGGCCAAGGCATCCAGGAAGCGGCGGTCATCGTCGGCAGCGCTGTCGGCGGACTGGCTCCCGGCAGCAGCCATGGCAGCCGGCTGGGCCGAGGCGCCATAGACTTCACGCAGTTGCTTGCGGCACTCCAGCAGGTGATTGACCCAAACGCGCATCTCCTCGGGGTTGAACGGCTTGACAAGATAGGCGTCGGCGCCGGCCTCGACACCACGCACCTTGTCCGTGACCTTGGTACGGGCACTGAGCATGATGATGGGAATGTGGCACAGGCTCAACGTCTGGCGTATTGAGCGGCAGAATTCGTAGCCGTCCACATTGGGCATCTTCACGTCGGTGATGATCAGGTCGGGCATGATTTGCCGGGCCATCTCCAGGCCCAGGGCACCATCTTGGGCATAATGCACCTCGTAATCATCGCCCAGCACCTTGCCCACGAGGCGTGCCACATCGTCGTGGTCCTCGACGATCATCACTATGGGGAGATTACCGCCATGACGGTCAGCCGATTGCATGGCGACACGCTTGGTGACGCGCTCGCCAAGGACTTTACGGATAGGTTCCAGGGCACTCTTGAATGGCAATTTCTCTCCACCGCCATGGCGGCACGGCAACTTGACGGTGAACACCGTGCCCTGCTCCTCGGAACTCTCGACAGCGACGGTGCCGTCCATGGCCATGGTCATGTCGCGCACCACCGTCAGGCCGATGCCCACGCCATCGACCAATTGCTCGGCAGCGGCACCACGATAGAAGGGCTCGAACACATGAGGAAGGTCGGTCGGACTGATGCCGATGCCGTTGTCGGCGACCCTGATGACGAACAGGTCGCCCTCGACGCGCGAGGTGACCGTTATTTTGCTGAAGTCACGGCTGTACTGGATGGCATTCTCGATGAGGCGGCCCACGATAGTGTTCAGGTAGGGCGGCACGGTGTCGATGGTGACACTGCTCTCGCGCGGAGCATAGGCGAGTTCGATGTGGCGCTCGACGCACTGCTCGCGGTAACTCTCGAGCACCATGCGCATGAAGGTCACAGCATCGCCGGTACGCCATTCGGGCTCCTTCAAGGCACTGCGCACGCTGCCCACCTCGAGGATGCGGTCCACAAGCACGAGCAGGTTATTGCCCTGGCGTTGGATGATGTCCACATTCTCCTGCTGGGACGACGACAAGGTGATTCCCGATGCGGCAACATCATCGAGGATGGCGTCGATAGAGCCCATGATGGCCGTCAACGGTGTGCGCAACTGGTGCACCACATTGGTAAAGAAGAGCGACCGCGTCTCCTCGACCTGACGCATCAGGCGCTGCGTGCGGGCACGCACACGCATGGCATAGACCAGGGCGGCAATAATGGCGCCGGCCATGAGCAATAACAGCAAGGTCAGCACCACCTGGGTATTGCGGACACGCTTCAGGCGGGCAATGTCGTCGTTGAGCACACTCAGTTCGCCGCTCAGGCGCTGTCCCTGGTAGTCAATGCGTTGGGAGCGCATCTCATCATCTCGATTCAGCCCATAGATGCTGTCAAACAGTTCATTACTCCTGACATAGTAATGCAACGCCTCCTCGTGATGATTTTGAGCCAGTGAGAGTTCATAATGCACCTCGTGGGCGGCGGCCTGGTGGACCTTGCTGCCAGTGCGATCGGCCATGGCTTCGGCCTCGGCCAGATAACGCTGAGCCTCGTCCATCTCTCCCAACTTGATTTGCAGGCTGGCCAATGCCAGGCACACGTCCATGATGTGCCACTGGTTGTCCTGACCCTTGAGCAGGTCATAGGCCTGCTTGTACTCCTCGAGGGCATGGAAGTAGGCGCGCTCATCTTCATGCAGTTTGCCGAAGCGCAGGTGGCATATGGCTTGTCCCAGTGCTTCGCCCGTCTGCATGTTGTAGTCCATCGACTTGCGGTAATAGTACCACGCCGAGTCGCGCTCGCCTAGGTTGTGCTTCACAAGGCCCATGTTGCCGTAGCATTTGGCCAAGCCAGCCGGGTCGCCCAATGCGATTTCAGCCTGGAGGGTCTCACGCAACAGACTGTCGGCAGTAGTGTAGTTGCAGATTTCTGTCTCGATCAGGACGATGCCGTCAAGGGCGGCAATGCGACACTTAACCACCTCGGAATCAGTAGGATGCTTATAGATGTCACACAGTTTCAGGGCCCGGTAGTAGTAGCCGTTGGCGGTAGTCAGGTCGCCCATGCGGCGGTAGTCGGTGCCGATATTGCTCAGGGCGGCTGATGCCTCCAGGGTGTCGGCGAGCGATACGGCAACGTCAAAGCCCCGACTGTGGGCTTCGACAGCCTGCTTGTACTGCCACACGCTCCTCAGCCTGTTGCCCTGATGCCTGCGAGCCAGCATCTCGCCCACGCCATCGCCCGACTGATGGTAACGCTCGGCCATCACCGCCAGGCTGTCTACATCGGTCACCGTGCGCAACAGGCTGTCGGTCAAGATATAATGGACGTCCCTAGCGGGAGCGTTCGCAGTCTTGTGGCAACTCGTGGGCAAGACCGAGAGCAGCAGCGCTGCCACGGCGACCATCGCCACGGCAGCCCACACGATGAGCCGTCTCGGTATCTGTTTTGTCATTTTGCAAACAATAGAACTGCAAATATAGGCATTTTCGGCCAATCTCATCAAGAAAAGGGCCGTTTTCTCGATTTCGGGGCCAATAATCTGCTTTCAGGGGCTTTTTGCGGCGGCGTTTCATTTTTTTATCCCCAATTGGGCAACATTATGGATTAAAAAGAGTAACTTTGCAGTTTGTAATGATGGAACCTAAGAGAAGCATCTTCCAGTGTGCCGGCCAGTGGGGCCTCCCCTTTGGCCTGTACTTGTCGTGTGCCGCCGTGGCATCGATTTATGCCGACTGGTTTGCCCCGCTGCAGTTGGTGTTCCTCATCCTGCTGCTGGGGACGCCGGTTGTGGCCTACGCCTTCCAGCGCCGCAAGTTCATCGAGGACAACGGCTTCACCGAGTATGCGGGACTGTGGATGCTGGGCATCATGCTGTTCATCCTGGGCACGATCATCTCCAGCCTGGTGGTCTATCTGGTGCTGCAGTACCTCAGGCCCAACTACATCTACGAGCAGACACAGATGGCTATCGACACCTACAAGCAGTTGCCGCAGATGCGCGACAGCGAGATACTCGAGATACTGCAGAAGATGGTCGACCGGCGCCTGCTGCCCACCCCCATCGAGACGGTATTCAACGCCTTCTGGTTCATCACCTTCGGCGGATGCCTGGTCAGCGCCGTCACGGCCCTGGTGGCACGGCGCAGCCTGCCCAAGCGCCGGTGATGCAGCCATGGAGCCGTTAATTTATAAATATGTGAGATTATTCAAAACAATATCATTCTGACGATATGGACATTTCAGTAGTAGTACCCTTGTACAACGAGGCCGAGTCGCTGCCCGAACTGGCAGAGTGGATCGAGCGCGTCATGGACGAGAACGGTTTCTCCTATGAGGTGCTGTTCATCAACGACGGCAGCACCGACGACTCCTGGCAGGTCATCAAGGGGCTGCACGACAAGAACCCGCGCATGAAGGGTGTCTCGTTCAGGCGCAACTACGGCAAGTCGCCGGCCCTGAACACGGGATTCGCACGGGCCAAGGGCAACGTCATCATCACCATGGATGCCGACCTGCAGGACAGCCCCGACGAGATTCCCGCACTCTACCGCATGATTACCGACGAGGGTTATGACCTGGTGAGCGGTTGGAAGAAGAAACGCTACGACCCGCTGAGCAAGACGTTGCCCACCAAGTTGTTCAACGCCACGGCACGGCGCGTGAGCGGCATCCACAACCTGCACGACTTCAACTGCGGCCTGAAAGCCTACCGCCGTGAGGTGGTCAAGCACATCGAGGTCTACGGCGACATGCACCGCTACGTCCCCTATCTGGCCAAGATTGCCGGCTTTACACGCATCGGAGAGAAGGAGGTGAAACACCAGGCCCGCAAGTACGGCACGACCAAGTTCGGTCTGGACCGTTTCGTCAACGGCTACCTGGACCTGATCACGCTGTGGTTCCAGGCCAAGTTCGGCGTCAAGCCGATGCACTTCTTCGGCCTGCTGGGCAGCCTGATGTTCCTGCTCGGCTTCATCGCCGTGATTGTCGTGGGCGCCATCAAACTCTACAACATGCACAGCGGCAACAGTTACCGCCTCGTCACCGAGTCGCCCTACTTCTACCTGGCGCTGACGTCGATGCTGCTGGGTACACAACTGTTCCTCACGGGATTCCTTGGCGAACTCATCATCCGCCACAGCAACGACCGCAACCACTACGAGATCAACGAGGAAATCACCGAGGAGACTGCCGCCGGCGCTCCCGCCCTTGAGGCCCGCCAGCGCGTAGAAACGCCCCTCACCATCACTCGCGAACAACCCGTCGTCAACGAGGAGTTATGACCCGCCTGCTCCACATAGCCGCACTGATTGCCGCACTGGCCCTGGCCGCGTGCAGCAACGATAGTTGCTATGACAACGGCAGCAGCCTGCCGCTGGCCACGTTCTACATCGGCAACTCCCAGCAGTCGATTCCGGGCCTGTCCATCATGGGCATCGGTGTGCCTGGAGACAGCCTGCTGGCCGACGGCAAGTCGATCAAAGAGGTCTTCCTGCCCCTGCGCGCCAACGCGACGTCGACGAGTTATGCCCTGTGGCGCACCTTCAACAGCAGTTCGATGACGTTTGTCGTGCGCGACACCATTACACTCGACTATCAGGCCGTGCCCTACTTCCACTCCAGCGAGTGCGGCGCGATGTACAACTTCGACATCAATCAGGTGACCCACACCACCCACGGCATCGACTCGGTGGTGATGATGACCACCCATATCACCAACTCGCGCACCCCGGCACTGCGCATCCACTTCACCGACCTGTCGCAATGAAACGCTTGACCGACAACATATTGGCGTCACTCCCCAAGGTCATCGTCCTGACGGCGATGGCCGTCATCGTTGCCCTGGGCATGAGTGCCCAGGAGCCTGACAAGCGCCATGTGACACCCGTCAAGCCCGAGACCAACCGCGTGCAGCCGCCACCCAAGGGCACCGACGAGAAGATTATCCAGCAGTACATCAGCGGTGACAGTGCTGCGGCCGTCGCCGAGGCCCGTAAGGACTCGCTGCGCCGCGTCTACTACCACTACCCCCTACTGACCGACATCGCCGTGGGCGTCAACCTGGCCGAGCCGCTGTTCATGGCCTTCGGACAGAGTTATGCCAGCGCCGATGTCAACGTCACGCTCAACATGTGGAACCGCCTGCAACCCACCGCCGAGGTCGGACTGGGATGGGCCAAGTCGTCGGCCGACGACTTGAACTTCACCTACAAGGGCAAACCCTCACCCTACTTCAAGGTGGGCGTGAACTACAACTTCCTGTTCAAGAACAGCCCCGACTACCAGGTGCTGCTGGGCATCAGGCTGGGCTACAGCCCATTCACCTATGACATCACCGAAGCCCGCTACGTCAACAGTTACTGGCAAGAGTACCTCACCTTCGACATCCGGGGTGAGCACTCACACGCCCTGTGGGGCGAGGCCGGCGCAGGACTCAAGGTGAAACTCTCCGGGCCGTGGTCGCTGGGATGGATGATCCGTTACCATAGCATCTTCAACTACGGCAAGAACGAGCATTCACGGCCCTGGTTCATCCCGGGCTACGGACCGCGCAACAGTTCGCTGGGCTTCTCGCTCTCACTCTACTACACCTTGCCGCTGCACCGCGGCAGCAACACTGACAAGCCATGATCAAGCAGCCTTTCAACACCCCGCGCCGCCGCACCCGCATCCCCACCCTGCGACCTGCCGCCCGTCCCGGCTGGTACAAACGGCTGCGCCAACTCACGGCGATGCTGCGTCCCGGCGACACACTCAAGAGCCGCCATGAGCGCTGAAAAACGACTATTTGTGTCCGGGGAAAAAGCGCTAAAGTTCCATAAGCGCCTCAATATCAATGCCGTTATGGCATTTTCGCTTGAAAGGGCTTAATTTGAAGCCCGTTAGGGCTGGTCAGGGCTTAGGCAGGGGGGGAGCGCAACGGAACCCCTGTAAATGTACATCCAATCATCAATTAACCCCGTTAGGGGTGACAGATCATGTGTCATTGACTTACTGTCGCCCCGATGGGGCTTGAACGTGTGTTCTCAACTGCTGCAGGGGTTTCACTCGGCTTCGCCTCGTTACACCCCTGCCTATACCCTAGACGCCCCTAGCGGGGCTTTCCCCAAACACTAAGTGAAGTACGACAGGCGCATAAGACCCAATTGTAACGAAGCCCCACACTAAGACGCCAAGGCACTAAGTTTTTTTATCAAAAAACAAGATCCAAGATCTTTGCGTGAGTTATTGTTGCTGGCGTTTTGGTGAATCGTTACGGTCCAATTATGCACCTGTTAATAGTTTTTTCAGCGATTTTTCAAAAAAATTTTGCCAGTTCAAAAAAAGTTCGTAATATTGTAGTCTGAAAAGGGGGAAATTTTGCGCTTTTGTTGTGTAGTTTTCTCATTTTCAGCGATTTATTGTAGTTTTTATGCACTTTTGCCCATATTGGCATCCAGTGCAGTAGATAAACGAATTGAAACGACTAAAAACAAAAAATATTAATTAACATTATTACTAACATTTTAACTCATTTATTATGAAGATTAAAAATTTACTTCTTTTTGCTGCCGCAGCATCGCTGAGCCTTTCTGCTTTTGCCGATGAACTGAGCAACGGCGAGTATGCTACCCTGAGCGACGGTACTCCCGCTATGGTTGGTCAGGCTACCCTCGACCACCTCTTCGTTCGTGGTGACTACAGCGACATGGGCGAGGCTACGACCTACGACAACGTCGTATCGTTCAAGGCCGGTACTCCCCAAACCGTTTGGTTGTGGCTGGATGACGACCAGATCTATCTCAACGAGAAAGTTCAGGCCCTGACTCCCACCCTGATTGCCAACAATGCTGAGCCCTACAACGAGATCACCTACAACTCGGTACAGTTCGACATCTATGTTCCTCAGACCTTTGAGATGGTTGAGATTGAGAATGAAGACGGCGACCTCGTACAGTTCGAGCAGGGTAACCGTATGCCTAACAGCGCTGAGTTCACCTATGGTGAGAAGGAGAGCAAGGTTATCGACGGTATCACCTACCGCGTTTACACCCTGATTATCTCCAACAAGCAGAACAACGGCACCCACTTCAGCAGCAAGAACGCCAAGATGTATCGCGAGAACGGCGCCCTGAAGAAAGACGACGCTCCCCTGATTGGTATCTATCTGCAGAACAACAACCAGGCTGAGGTTGAGGGTCGCCTCAACGACATGATCATCGCCAACCAGGAGTTCGGTTTCCGTGAGGCCTTCACCGCTGATCCCCAGTGGGAGCCCAACGAGTACCGCTTCATCTATGGCGAGGGTGGCAACAACGAGACCCAGCGCTTCCAGTACTACAACCGCGTAGCCCTCTTCGGCAGCAGCAGTGTAGTTGAGAACCTGGACCAGAAGACCATCAACAACGTGAAGTATTACAACGTTGCCGGTATGGAGAGCAACATGCCCTTCGACGGTGTTAACATCAAGGTGACCACCTACAACGATGGTACCACCAGCACCTGCAAGGTCATCAAGTAAGAAACTCCTCTTATCTGGATATGACAAAACCGTGAGTCCCATTGGGACCCACGGTTTTTTTTGTGCACTCACGTAAACGGGGCTGCAAAACCCCACCACATCACCTACCGGTAGCGACGTGCTCGACACACCACGTATCAACACTGAGCGACACCGACGGCGGCTGCCAGTCGGGATTGACGCGCCGGTCCTCCATCAGGTACAAGCCGATCGCACGTGTCATCAGAATGTCGTCGTGCTTGCCGGCCCTGGCGGCATAGCGCCCGTTGTGCTCCTCATAGAAGCGCATCTCGTTCACCGCCTCGATGTCACGTTCCACATACTTGTCGTCGCGCAGTGCGGCGATGAGTGCCGAGATGGCCTTGCGCTTGGTCTTGCCGTTGGTGTGGAATCCCAGCCGTCCCGACTCCCTGCGGTACACGTTGCCATAGACGTGCAGCACCTTCTCCAGGATATAATCGCTCTCGCCCGCACGCGCGGCCTCGTTGGTGAGCGTGTTGCTCTCCACGACGAGCAGCGCGTCGTTGTAGTACTTGGCCAGTTGCATCGCCTTCCACGCCAGTTCGTCGTGGTCGATGTGGCCGCGCCATTGTGCCGCAATAGCGGGTTTGCGGCCGCCGGCGGCCATGCGCCACACGGCGATGACCGAGTAGTCGCTGCTGTCGGCCCTGCCGCCCACATCCACGACCACCATGTAGCGCGTCTTGACAGGCCGCTGGCGTTCGGGGGCCTCCCACACGCGCAGCAGGCCGCCGGCCGACTTCACCAGGTGGATGTTGCGCTTGGCGGCCTCACCGCTCATGCCGTCGCCCTGGATGTCGCCTTCCAGCAGCGGCCCGCCTGCACAGCCCTGCTCCAGGCGGTCCAGGTCCTCGCGCGGAAACGGGTGGTTGCCGCTCGTGGCAAATGCCTCGCTGGCGCTGGTGGGATACTCGGCCATCATCATCTCGTGGCGGCGGTACTCCCGTCGCTTGTGATGATACCAGTTCACCTGCTCCAGGGTGCATCCGTCGTTCCACAGCGCGTGCTCATACTCGTCCATCTCGCGCCACAGCGCCTCGGGGTCATCGACCTCGTGCGAGTAGATGTCGATCTCGTACCAGGGCACAAAGACCGGCTGCTTGTCGCTGCGTCCCATCTGGGCGCGCAGCCACTCGTCGTGGAAGTAGTCGCCCACGCCGTTGGCTGTCGACTCGAGCACGATGACGGTCTCGAGCTCCAGGGCCACACTGCCGCACACGCTGCGCACCACTTCGTCGGGACTGTGCATCGCACTCGACTGCCAGAAGGCCACCTCGCTCAGGTGGGCCATCTTGATGTCATAGCCGCGAACGGCATCCTCGCTGCGCGAACTGGCAGTGATCACGAGGCAATCGCGGCCCTCGACCTGCTGCACGTTGGGCTGGCCCTCAAGTTTGCTGAACCGCGGCCGCCCGCCGTCAAGCAGGTCACGCGGATAGTGGCGCAGCAGCAGGTTGTACATCCGCTTGATGCTCTTGCTTGTCACATGCAGGTGACCGCAGATGAGGCTGTTCCAGCCCTGATGGCGCACCAGTTGCATCCAGGCCAGGTACATCTGCACCAGTGTGGAGCCACCCCACTGGCGTGCTTTGAGCAGGATGACGCGCACCGGGCGGCCCGCCGTGCGCTGGTCCTCCATCACAGCGAGCAGCCGGCGCTGCGGGCTGTTGAGCAGCAGGGGCACGTTGCGGCCGCTCAGTTTGTCCTTGATGGTCACGCAGCGGACACACCAGTACTCAAAGTCCTCCTGGATGCGCCAGCGGTCGCGCTCCAGCGTCGTCAGCGACAGGTAGTCGGGACAGCGGGCGAGCACAGCACGCGGCACGCGGCATCCGTCGGCCTCCACCCGGTCGCCGTAGCAGCCCTCGCCCGTCAGTTGGTCGTAACGGTCGGCTGCCGCCATCGCCTTGCGGCGCTCGTTCTCGGCAATAATATGTTCGATAGGTGTATTTTTCATGGTCAATCGCATTCATTTTATGTCAGTGTCTCAGGTGTAAAGCAGGCTGGGGAGCAGCAGCGTGCCGCTCGATGCCGTACCCGTGAGTGAGAACCGGACGGTGCGCGGCTGCACAGCCACCGTCGGCGCCGCCAGCGGTTGGTCGATGACACCATTGACGGTGATGACGCTCGCCACGAACTCCCGGGCCATGATACCCTGCTGGCCGGTGACCCGCAATTCAAGGTCAGCGCCGTCGCTCACCACGTGCCACACCACACGATGCAGGACCCGTCCCCGCAGCGGGTCGAGTGCTACGGGATGGCTGCGCCAGGCCACCTCCATCGTCGCGGCCTGTTCCTGCTCCAAGTCGAGCAGCGAGCCCGCAGCAGTGACGGCGACGGCATGGCGCGGATCGCTGTAGAGTTGCTCGGCCCCGACGCTGCGACGGCTCAGGGTTGCATCACTCATCCTCACCTCGGGCAGTCCCTCACTGGGCAGCATCCACAACTCGCTGTAGGCATTGCACCACGCCAGGGCGTGGCAATCCGCATCGCGGCGGCACACTTCGACACGTGCTCCGGTCAGGCGGCACAGGTGACGATGACGCGACACGAACCACACGTCTCCCCCACCCTCGACAGGTGCCACACCGGGCATGACAACGGTGCGGTCCACCAGGCGCGCTTCACCCAAGGCGCCCATCGTGCTCTGCGGCACGGCAAAGATGCCGTCATCGGTGAACACATACACCGGATAGCGGCCGAAGCCACCCGAATACAACGGCTTGGTCACCACCGCCATGGCCAGCGGCACCGTGCCGGTCACACTGCGACGATGGGTCTCGACAAGCGCATTGCCGGGCGGTGTCACGATGACGTCGCCACCGGCAGTGCAGCAGTACAGACGGCCTCCGGCAGTGGTCGAGCACACTACGCCATCGGTGCGCAACAAGGCACCCACGGCGCCACACTGGGCATTGGTCAGCGACAACGGCTCGGCGGGAGGCACGAAGTCGCTGCTTGACGGCGGCGGCGAGGCGGGTGCGGTGGCGATGAGGTGCCACGACGAGGCGGCAAGTTCGGCAGCAATGGCCCCTGCACTGCGGCGCGACAGTCCCATCTCCAGGATATACTCCCTGCCACCCGTCGTGCGCGTGATGCACCGGTAATCCAGCGAACGACTCGACGTGAGCAGGTGGCTCTCGGCAGTGGCCAGCACGTCGATGCTCTTGACCAGCGGCAGCCACGACGCATCGATGGGGCGCGTGATGTCCACGCCCAGGCGGTAGTGGGTCAATGTCATCGTCGACGCCTCGATGCCGGTGAAACGGCTGCTGCTGGTCGTGACCACAGCGCTCACGCGGTCGGCATTGCCCAAGGTAATATCGCCCACGCGCTGGGGCTCACTCAGCCACAGGTAACTGTCGTCAACCAGGCGTACGCCCCACCGCACCAGCATCGGCGCGCTGTGCAGTCCCTCGGCAGCGGCATCGGCGGTCAGGGCATTCCACGCCGTGCGCAGCGCAGTCGCCAGCACCTGGCAGTCGGCACTGGCCAGCGGGGCGCGCCATGTGCTATAAGGCTCGGCAAAGGTATAGGCTGCAATTTCGGCACTGCTGGTGACGGCCGTGGCGGTGAACGACAACTGCGGGATGGCATCGGCCACGTCGAGCACGACCCAAGCCCCCTCACGGCGGGCAAGATAGGTCATGCCGTGCTCGCCAACAACCACCAGCAGGTCGCCCACGGCATGCACGTTGACAATCGTGCCGACAATGGTGGCCACGGCGGTGCCGTCAATCTTCACTACAGCACCGCTACAGGTCACGCGGTGCCCGTCGGTCAGCAGCAGCAACCGCTCGCCGGCGGCAATAGCGCCCACTGTGGCAGGGTTGCCTGTCACCTGCAGCGACTGTTCGCTCTGGCGCACATTCAGCGCCAGGTCGGCCTCGCCGCAATGTGCCGCCTCGCCATTGGCAAGCGGCACCATGGCCCGGGGGACAACCCGGACCTCTCTCATGCTTGGATGTTTGTTCATGGTACGTTATAAATAATGTGTAAAACAAAAACGGTTTCGACCGCAAAGTTACCCCTACCCGTTCCCGCCACACAAGCACAAAAAGCACAATCACCCGCCATCAATCCCCTACAGCCTCTATGATTCCATAGCCACTATAAAAAAACAGCGGGTCCCGAGATGTGGGACCCGCTGGTGATGCTGTTGCGGCCGCTCTGGCGGCCTGCGCTCATCAGTTGCGCCATTGGCCTGTGAGCACATAGTCAATCAATGCCGTCACGTCGTTGACATCGATAGTGCCGTCGCCGCCATCGTAATTGCAGTCGGATGCATTGGGATCATGTTCAACGGGCTTGCCCAAAATCAAGTCAATCAAGCGTGTCACGTCGTTGACATCAACAACGCCGTTGCCGTCAACGTCACCGCGCACGTATGAACCAGGCGAACCGGGAATCACAAACGTGGTGCCGTCGGTGTAATACAGGCGGTTGTTGTCATATCCCCACCACGTGTCATGACCGTCGCTGGGCGATGTCAGGTCCCAGGTGATGGCCTGGCTGGTGACGTTGCCCACATTGCCGGGGGTGCCGTCAGCGCTCATGTTCTTCCACACACCCTCGCCACCGGGATTCTCGGCATCGCTGATGTCACAGATGGTCTGGCACGGGAACGACATCGTGCCGTCCTCGTAGAGCACCATATAGTTGGAGGGCCATCCCAGGCCAAACAGGTTGACCACGGTGACCGTGTCGTCGTGCTGGTTGATGTAGACGTCTACATGGCGCTGCTTGCCGTCATACTCGTCGGTGTACTCATGCACACCGTTGGGCGTGAGCAGGCGGGCATTGCGCATCAGCAGCGACGTCGTGTGCGTCGTGTCGCTGGTCTGCATCAGCACCTGGTGAGGTGTGCTCATCGTGGTGGTCTTCACTTTCTCGATATAGTAGCCAAAGCCGCCATCAATCACAATCGAGCCGTCGTCCTGAATGGTACCCGTGACGTCGGCCAGCGCACCGGTACCCACCAGCCAAGCCTCGTTGACAAAGTAGTAGTTCATGGTGCTGTCCACAGCGGTCGTCACCTGTCCGCTGGTAGTGCTCTTGTGACCCTCGCGCGAGTAGAACGGCTGTCCAGTCACCTCGAGCGTCACTGTGCGGGCATTATAGTTCACCTTGAAGGACTGAGGCAGTTGATACATCGTGAAGCCGTCGGCAAACGTCAGCGTACCGGCATCGGCGCCCTCGACGATGTTGGCACTCCACCCGCCCACATAGAACGGGTCATGGGCACTCACCGTCACATTGCCGCTGGCATCCGTGCTCCAATCATACAGGTTGAGCAGGCTGATCTTGTTGCCCGTCACAGCGGTGGCGGCACTCGACAGCAGACACACACCGGCACATACAAGCGCTAATATCTGTTTCATCATCTTCAATCAATTTTTAGTCAATACCTTATTTATATAATGTGAGTACAAAAGTACTCATTAATTTGATACCAGCACGTCGTTTTACCAAAAAAAACTTCTTTACAACAGATTTTGGAGAGCCCCTTCACGGGAGGCGCTGGACACGCGTTGTGTCTTGCCAACGCACACCAGCACCTCTCCTTGCGAAAAAAGGGGTCTCCCTGGCGGGAGGCCCCTTTTATGGATGATTGATGCTAGAATCAATATTGATTACCACGAACCAGACAGCACGCGGCCAATCAGAGCGGTAATATCGTTGACGTCGATCTGACCGTTGCCACCTTCAACGTTGCAGTCGGCAGCATTAGCATTGTACTCAACGCCAGCCTTACCAGATACCACGTCAATCAGACGGGTAACATCGTTGATATCAACGATACCATTGCCATCAACATCACCACGAACAAATTCGGGTACAGTCTCCTTAGCGGGAACAGTGAACTGGGCAACATACAAGTCGCTCGGGTTCTTGCCTGCAACACCGTCGGCGATTGCGCCCAAGGTGACTACCTGGTCAGCATCGGTACGGGTTACCTGATAGGGGTTGGTTACCATTGCATAGTCCAGAATCTGGCCTTCCTCGTTGAGAACCAGGGTGAAGAGGTAAACCTCAGCACCAGTCTCCTCGCTCACACCCGAGAAGGTGTAAACCTCGTCACCAGGAGCCATCTGGATGGTCGGGGTCTGTGCATTGCCAAGGAGCCACATGCCCTCGTTCAGACGCAGGTAGTTGTCGAACAACGGATACAGCAGCGAACCCACTGCGGTGTCCAGAGCAATGGTAGCATCCCAGTGGATATACTCGTTGGTAGCGTCACCAAGGGTACCGATACCCTGGAAGCCGTCAACGTAACCTTGGTCATCAAAGATGAAGCCGTGGTTGGCGTCGAGTTCGAAGGTCGAGTTCATGAAGTCACGACCTTCAGCATCATAGACCACCTGACCAGGCATGTACATGTTGTAGGCCATATCCTCACTGGGCTCGTAGATGTTCATGTAGTTACCCGGAGTACCGAAGCCCCACAGGTTGAAGACAACAACGGTGGTGTCGTCATACTGGTAAGTATAAACTTTGTCGGTGTAAGTCGTGGCCGTTGCATTCGAGCCCTGGTACTTGTACTCGTGGGTACCGGTCGGAACGAGGAACTGGGTGCCACGGAAGATGTCATAGATGTCGGTGGTATCATTGGCCAATACCGAGACGGTAGAAGTCTGGGTTTTTCTATAACTGGTCTGAACGGCCATGGTGCCGAAGTAGGCATAACCAATCGAGTCGTTGAACTCAATCGAGCCGTCGCTGTAGAGTTTACCGGTCACGTTGTCGAAGTTGCCTTCCTCGCTGTAGAAGTACTGCTCGTTAACGAAGTAGGTCTTCAGGGTAGTATCCATCTTGTAGTAACCACCCTGGCCACCAGAAACGGGAGCATTCTGAGCGCTGTAGTACTTCCAACTGCCCGAATAGGTCTTGTTGTCGAGGCCAAAGCCGGTCTCCAACTCAACCGTCATGTTGTTATAGTCCAAGTTGATGGGCAGATAGTACGACGAGCCCATGGGATTCCAGTACAGACCTGCGCAGTACATAGTGTCATTATCCAACATGAAGTAAACGCCCTTGGCACCATCATAGAAGGGGTCTTGCTTTGTCAGATAACCCTCGTCGTCGAAGGTGTAAACATAGCGGAAGTCGATGTGGGTACCTTCGCCGAACATACCGTCATCGACGCGCTTGGGAGCCCTCTTGCTCAGCAGCATGTTGTCCTCGGGGGTTACGCCATACTGTTTGAAGAATGACTTGGGGGTCAAAGAATTCTTCTGCGAGGTAACCTTGGCCTTTGCCCTTGCGTCAATTGCCTTAGAGGCTTTCATCACCTGGGCATGGGTAGCCTGCTTGGTGATATTAGCCGTGTTGTTTACATGAGGTGCGGCAGCCATTGCGGTCAGACCGGCACACACAAACATAAGTGCTAAAAATTTTTTCATAAATCAATAGATTTGAGTTAATAAAAAAATGGTTAATAAAATAATGATATTCAGTTGTTTTCTCTTTCGTTCTCAGGTTTACATTTTGAAATGAGGACAGTTCATTTCAAAACATGCGACAAATTTACGCCAAATATTTCATTTCCGCAACATTTTTTATAAAAAAATGCACACTTGTTCACAACTTCTATATGAAACAATGACGGCAATACAACGGCCATTACGGGCCGAACCAGAGAGCGGGAGCAGCCCCATGGCCCGGCCTGGTCAGCAAACGCAACAACAAGGGTTCAAACGACTGGTAACCAACCGCTTGAACCCATATATAAACTTCTTGTTTTATCAAAGCGGATGCTCTTGTCACCCGATAATGGCAAGCGTTACAGTGCCAACAGCATGCCCGCAGCCACCTGTGCAGCCGTCTCGCGGCCCATCGACTGCTCGACCAGCGCCAGGGCAAACGGTGCAGCGGCGGCAGGGCCGTTGCCCGTCACCACGTTGCCGTCGACGGCGACAGGCCCCTCGGCCCAACGCACGCCCTCGATGCCCTGCTCCATGCCGGGATAGCACACCGCACGGCGGTCCTGCAGCAGCCCCAGGGGAGCCAGCACCACTGCCGGCGAGGCACAGATCGCAGCCACCTTGCCGCCACGCTCGTCCTGGGCCGTGAGCAGGTCACACAAGGGCTCACAGGCCGCCAGGTTGGGCGCACCGGGGATGCCGCCGGGCAACACGAGCCACTCGGCACCCTCATAGTCGCTGTCACCGAACAGGCTGTCGGCCAGCACCGTCACGCCATGGGCGCCGGTAACCTCCAGGCCGGGGTTGATTGACACCGTCGTCACGGGCATACCCGCGCGACGCAACACATCGATACACGTCAAGGCCTCGATTTCCTCGAAGCCGTCAGCCAGAAAAACAAAAGTCGTATTCATATAAATTTCTTAACTAATAGTGTAATTATCAACATTACCCACAGCATATGCTCAGGAACGACAGCACATAGTGCATGGTAAAGCGCATCAAGGCTGCCGATGATGCACACATGGAGCCTGAATCTCGCACCCTGATGCCAAAGCGGACAGCAGGGATCTGAAGCACCGCCAATGCACTTTTGTGCCCCAAGCGGTCGTAAAATTAGTCATTTTTCGGCTAAAAAACCGCCTCAAGGACCCGTTTTTTTGAAAAAAACATCATTTTTTGAAAAAAAAGTGAGATTTTTTTTGGTGGTTTCAAAATTAGCAGTACCTTTGCATCGCTTTTGACAGCAACGGGCAGTTAGCGCAGTTGGTTCAGAGCATCTGCCTTACAAGCAGAGGGTCGGGGGTTCGAATCCCTCACTGCCCACCAACACGGGTCCAGCACTACGGTGCAGGGCCCGTTTGCTTTATCCCCCCACCCCTCAACACACATGGCCTAAACGCACGAATCACACTACTCTTTTTCAACAACTGAATATTCTGAATATTCTGATTGGCATCCGCAACCCTTTTTTCAACAACTGATATTTCTGAATTTCTGATTGACAGCCGCAACCCTTTTTTCAACAACTGATATTTCTGAATTTCTGATTGACAGCCGCAACCCTTTTTTCAACAACTGAAAATTCTGATTATTCTGATCGGCATCAAAGCGCCAGCCACTCTAAACTCTAACCTTTAACCTCTAACCTCTAACCTTTAACCTGCGAGCAACGCGAGCACAACCGTTAAATTAGTGTAATTCATCACCCATTGTGGCGTGGGATTGGAAAAAAGTTTGTAGTTTTGTGAGTTTGAAACAAACAAAAACGACAAGAAGATGAAAAAGGTTCTCCTTATCGGCCTGTTGATGCTATCGGTGCTGCCTGCTGCGGCACAGGTGCGGCTGGGCGTGCGCGGCGGCATCACGCTGAACGAGTTGCGCTTCGACCGCGACGTCATCGACAGTGACAACCGCGCGGGCTACTGCGGTGGCCTGCTGATAGACTTGAACATCCCCGTGGTGGGCCTGGGCGTTGAGGCCAGCGTGATGTACACCCACCGCGACAACCGCCTGAGCGACGGCAACGTGGTGTTCAAGCGCAACTACATCGACATCCCCGTGATGGCGCGCTACCGGCTCGACATCCCCAAAGTGAAGCACGTGTTCGCCCCGATGGTGTTCACGGGTCCCACGTTTGCCGTCATGTTCAGCGATGACGCACCCAAGGAATACAAGAGCCGCAAGACCTACGTGTCATGGGACGTGGGCGCCGGCGCCGACCTGTTCAACCACTTGAGGATCACGGCAAGTTACGGCCTGGGCATCTCCCGCGCCATGAGTTACATCGACAAGGAGTACAACGGCGACAAGGTGTACGGCAAGGACCGGCACTGGACGCTGAGTGCAGCCTGGCTCTTCTGACCATCGCGCCGCCACCGCGGACGCCCCTATTGACAGAACATTAAAAACAATTCAAGATAATGAAAAAGACCTCATTACTGCTCCTGGCCCTGCTGCTGTGTGTCACGGCAGCCACGGCCCAATCCACCTCGCGCTGGGGCATCACCGCCGGCGCCAACTTCAACGAAATCCACTTCAAGCAAACCGACATCATGTCAAGCAAACGCATGGTGGGCCCCCAGGTGGGTATCACCGGCGAGATGAACTTCAGCGGCATCGGCTTCGGTGTCGACGGATCGTTGCTCTACACGCTCAAACAGGGCAAGTTGGGCTACGGCGACCGCACGGTGTGGTCCTCACTGGGCTACGGCACCGAGACCGTGGGCATGCACTACCTGGACGTGCCCCTGCACCTCAAACTCAAGTTCAACCGCCTGGGCGGCGCCGAGACCACCATCATGCCGATGGCCTATGTCGGCCCGCAGTTCTCGTTCCTGCTGCATGGCACACACGGCAGCCTGAACTCCTACCCCCCTGTCAACGTCTACCTGGACATGGGTGTGGGCTGCGAACTGTTTGAGCGCTGGCAACTGCGCGGCGGCTACAACTTCTCGGTGGGACAGACGTTCCACACCAAACTCCTCGACGAGAACGTGGCCAAGAACCGCACGTGGTACATCAACCTCACCTACTTCTTGAAGTAAAGGCAACGCCTCGACCGACGAGGCAACCACAATAACCGAAATGACTTAACCAATCCGTTGAGTAAAAATATGTTGTAATAGCATATTTGAACTGATTGTTTAAGTCATTTCCGCTTAAATAATAAGGATATGTTCAACCGACGCTACGCCGCCATACTGGTCGTCCTGATTGTCACCGTGGTGATGATGCTGTGCTCGCGCAACCGCAAGCGCTACTACTCCCACGAGGGCGTGGTGTGGACTACCGAGTACCACATCGCCTACGAGGCCGACCGCGACCTGGGCGACAGCATCCAGATGCTGCTGCACGCCTTGGACATGAGCGTGTCGCCCTACAACAAGGCGTCGCTCATCACCGCGCTCAACGAGAACCAGACGTGCCGCACCGACGCCTACCTGCGACGGCTCATTGACGCCTCGCGCGTCATCCATGAGCAGAGCGGCGGCGCCTATGATCCGACGGTGATGCCGCTGGTCAACGCGTGGGGCTTCGGCTACAAGAGCGGCACCCTGCCCTCGCGCGCCCAGGTGGACAGCATCCTCGAGTTCGTCGGCATGGACAAGTTGACCCTGCGCGGCGACAGCCTTGTGAAGAGCGACCCGCGCGTGATGCTCGATTTCTCCTCCATCGCCAAGGGAATGGCCTGTGACGAAATCGCCCGCTTGTTGGCCCGCAACGGCGCCAGCAACTGGCTCGTCGAAATCGGCGGTGAGGTGGTGGCACACGGCGTCAACACCCACGGCAAGCCATGGAACGTCGCCGTGGACCTGCCCAGCGAGCAGGCCGACACCACCATCCACGAGAGCGCCATGACCATCACGCTCGACAGCCTGGCAGTGGCCACCAGCGGCAACTACCGCAAGTGGCGCGACGAGGGAGGCAACCGGCTATCGCACCTGATAGACCCGCGCACCGGCGACAGCCGCGTGGGCACCCTGCTGAGCGTCACCGTCATAGCCCCCGACTGCATGACTGCCGACGCGTGGGCGACGGCCTGCATGGTGATGGGCGACAGCGCCACGCGAGCCATGATGGAGCCACGCCGCGACCTGGGCGTGCTGACCATCAGCGCCGACACCGTGAGCGGTGCTCTGGTCGTGTGGAGCAACGCCGCCTTTGCCGACCGCATCGTCACACACTGACACAATATGCTCGCTGCGCTCGCAGGTTAGAGGTTAGAGTTTAGAGTTTAGAGAGGCATCCGCTTTGATGCTCGCTGCGCTCACAGGTTAGAGGTTAGAGAAGTATCCGCCCTCCAGCCGTCTAAGCGCGGTAGCACAATCCATTTAATCCGTATAATCCGCCGGCAGTTATTGCAGGAACGCGGATGCCGATTCGGTTAATCCGCAGGCGGTTGTCGTATAAGGTTGCAGGAGAGGAGAGTGAGATTGTCGAGAGGGTGAGATTAAAAAAACGGCCAAAAAGGCTGTCATGTGGCCAAAAATGATTATTTTTGCTACCTGAAACGAATCTATGACGACCAGCGATATCTATAGCACTACGTATGACGTGATTATCGTGGGTGGTGGCGTCACCGGCGCCGGCACCGCGAGAGACTGCGCCATGCGTGGGCTCAAGGTGCTGCTCGTCGAGCGCAATGACTATAGCACCGGGGCGACAGGCCGCAACCACGGCCTGATGCACAGCGGCGCACGCTATGCCGTGACCGACGGCGAGAGCGCTGCCGAGTGCATCGCCGAGAACCGTGTCATGCGCACCATTGCCCGCCATTGCATCGAGCCGACCGACGGCCTGTTCATCACGCTGCCCGACGACGACCTGCAATATCAGGACACCTTTGTGACGGCGTGCCGCAACGCAGGCATCGACGCCCAGGCCATCGACCCCGCCGAGGCCCTGCAACTCGACCCCGCCGTCAATCCCGACATCATCGGCGCCGTGCGCGTCCCCGACGCGTCGATCGACCCGTTCCGCCTGACCGTAGCCAACCTGCTCGACGCCCGCCTGCACGGCGCGGTGACGCTCAACTACCACGAGGTGGAGGGCGTGGTCACCAGCCAGGGCCGCGTTGAGGGTGTGAAACTGTTCAACAAACTCAACGGCACGCGTGCCGAGGTGCACGGCCACGTCGTGGTCAACGCAGCAGGCATCTGGGGTCACCGGCTGGCCAGCATGGCCGGCGTGGACATCCCCATGTTCCCTGCCCGCGGCGCGCTGCTCATCTTCGGCCCCCGCATCAACCGCATGGTCATCAACCGGTGCCGCAAGCCCTCCAACGGCGACATCCTCGTGCCCGACGGCACCGTGAGCGTGCTGGGCACCACCAGCGACCGCATCCCCATCGAGGCTATCGACGACATGCGCGTCACCCGTGAGGAGGTGGACACCCTGCTGACCGAGGGCGCCAAACTGTCGCCCCAACTGACCCGCACACGCATCATCCGCGCCTACGCCGGTGTGCGCCCGCTCGTCGCCAGCGATGACGACCCCAGCGGCCGCAGCATCAGCCGCGGCATCGTGTGCCTGGACCACGCCCAGCGCGACGGCCTCGAGGGCCTGGTCACCATCACCGGCGGCAAGATGATCACCTACCGACTCATGGCACAGGCCGCCACCGACGCCGTGTGCGCCAAACTGGGCAACACGGCCCCGTGCACCACTGCCGACCGACCGCTGCCCGGCTCCGACGGTCCCGCCAAGGGCCTGGACGACGACACGACACGCTACAGTTTTGCACAACGTGCCGCCATCGGCCGCCACGGCACACTGGCCGCGAAATGCGACAGCAAAGACGAAATCGACAATGCCCTGGTGTGTGAATGCGAAGGCGTCACCGTGGGCGAAATCAAATATGCCCTCAAGGACCTGCACGTCTATAACCTGGTGAACCTCAGGCGACGTACGCGTCTGGGTATGGGAAACTGCCAAGGCAAGTTGTGCTCCTGCCGCGCCGCATCGCTGCTGGCACTGTACCACCACGACACCAGGCGTGCACAGACCGACCTGGCCAACTTCCTGGACGAGCGCTGGAAGGGCATGAGGCCCGTGGCATGGGGTGACACCCTGCGCGAGGCACAGTTCACCGCAAGCATCTATCAGGGCCTGTGCGGACTCGACACAGCCATCAACCAACAACAAGAACAGGACAACAAGGTATGAGCAGCACTATCATCATCGGCGGAGGCCTGAGCGGCCTGACCTGCGGCCTGGCGCTGGCCAAGCGTGGCCACAGCGTGACCGTCTTGTCGGGCGGGCCATCCACCCTGATGTTCAGCGGCGGCTCGATGGAGTTGCTGGGCGCCATCGACGGCCAGCCAGTCACCGCCCCGCTCGACGCCATCGCCTCGCTGCCCGACTGCCATCCCTACCGCAAAATCGGCGCCGAACGCATCGCCGACCTTGCCGGCCAAGCCCGTGAACTGCTCAACGACGTAGGCATCACCACGGCGGGTGATGCAACCGCCAACCACTGGCGCATCACTCCCATGGGCATTGCCAAACCCGCCTGGCTAACCTTAAATGAATACTTTAGGATTGACGATTTAAGTCATCTGCCTGTCAAAAAGATAGCACTGATGGCGATACGCGGATTCTTTGACCAGCCCAACGGTATGCTGGCCCAAGGTCTGCGCGACCTGGGCTTCGAGGTAAAAGTAGTGGAATTCACCACCGACGAGATTGCCTCGCTGCGCCGCAGCCCCACCGAGATGCGCGCCACCACGCTGGCCAAGCGCCTGCTCAGCCACAACGCCCTACAACGGATTGCCAACCAGGTCAACAGCCTGTCAGGCGATGCCGAACTCGTGCTGCTGCCCAGCGTGTTCGGGCAGAAGAACGACGACAGCGTGCGCTTGCTGCAGGACCTGTGCGACAAGCCGTTGCGCCTCGTTGCCACACTGCCTCCCGCCGTGGTCGGCATGCGCATCCAGGCCCAACTGCTCCACTACTTCATGATGCTGGGCGGCGATTACCGCACCGGCGAGGCCGCTACCGGCGGCATCATCGAGGGCGGACGGCTGACCGGAGTCACTACCGCCAAGTCGGAATCCCCGGTGCTCACGGCCGACAACTACGTGCTTGCCACCGGCTCGTTCGTCTCGCGCGGCCTCGCGGCCGACGCACGGCACATCTACGAGACCGTGCTCGACCTTGACGTGGACGCTGACGAGGACCGCGACCGTTGGACACACTTCGGCGTGCTTGAGCCACAGAACTACTGGACCTACGGCGTCACCACCGACGAGACCCTGCGGTGCTTCAAGCAGGGGACGCGCATCGAGAATCTGCACGCCATCGGGTCGGTGCTCAGCGGCCACAACGCGGTCAAGATGGGTGACGGAACAGGCGTGTCGCTGCTGTCGGCACTTGCCGTAGCACAAGACATCCTGGCCGGGAAATAACCAAAAGATTTATTTAAACAAAAGATTTAAGCCACAACCGTTTATTGGTTGTGGCTTAAATCTTTATCAAGAAAAGAATCCAGTCGTTACTTGATTACCTTGACAGCGCTGGTGGTACCATCGCTGTAGGTGGTCACCTGGATGGTCAGGCCGCTGGGCTGTGCCATCTCCTGGCCGGCCACATTGAAGTAGCGCACACCGGTAACGGTCTTGCCAGCATTGATCTCATCAACAGCCGTGTGAGGATAAACCTCGAGATAAACGATATCCGACTTGTTGGTGATGCCCTCGACCGTGTAGTTCAACTGGATGCCGATGCGCCACGAGAACATGGGATTGTCACCCTCGTTGGTGCGGTAGAAGTAAACACGACGCAGGTAGAAGTCATAACCGCTATAGCCATAAGGAATTTCGGTCATGTCGGTCTCAAAGCCGTTGCCGGCGCCATAGGTCTCGTAGTCGAAGGTGAACAACTGGTCGTTATCGGTAAAGATGCTGTAGGTCAGGCAGTCGGCATCAAGGGGATTGCCGTCAACATCCACCAGGTTGATGTTGAAGTCGAAGCGGGTGAAGCCGCTCTCGTCACCGCAGTCAAAGAACTCAACAGCCTCGGGGTTGGCAGGAACAGCGGGCACGGCATCGCCGCGAACGGTCCACGTCGAGCCCCACTCGATGGTGGCAATGGAGCCGTCATCACTCCACACGCCGGCCAGACCCGTAGCAACGCAGTTGTAGGGGAAAGGATTGTCCAGGCTGCCATCGGTGCCCTCGAGCGTGATGGTGCCAGTCTCGGGATTGATGGCATAGACAGCCGCATCCATGTCCTCGTCAACATAGAAGTCTACCCAGTAGAAGTCGTCACCCAAGTCAAGGACATCGGTCGAACCCCAAGCCAGGATCAGGCCATAGTCATATTCCTCATTATAAGAGACATACTGTCCCAGAGGCACCGAAATCGTGAGGCCGTCCTCGCTCAACTGTCCCACAACCCAGGCACCCACGCCCTCGCCGTAGCACAGGGGGTCCTGGATGTAGACCGTCTGGCCGTCGGGAGCATAGACCACCTTGACACGGCCCGTCTGATAGTCGGTCTCGAAGCCATAGAAACTCGTGAACATGAACTCGCCTTCACGGGTGTAGTTCACCACGGTGCCCTCGGGCTGCTCGGTGATGATATCCACACGCGAGTGAGCCTTGCCTGCTGGTGCGGTCTTGCCCTGAGGACGGTACGAGTTACCCTGCGATTTCACCTGGGCCGATGCACCCAAGGCGAGAAGCGCACACATGATAAGTAATGATAATTTCTTCATACGCTTTTGGTCGGTTAATGATTAAAAATAGTTGGTTATCTTAAACAATATTGGTGCAAATTTAAACAAAAAAAACGGAAAAATTTCTCCATTTGAAGAAAAATCGATAGTTTTGTAACTGCAAAAATAACATTATCACTAATAACACAAACACAGTATTGACTATGAAACATCTCATCACGACATCATTCTTGCTGCTGGCAATGTGGCTGCCCCAGAAGGCCGCGGCCTACGAGTTTGAGATTGGCGGCATTTACTTCATGACAGACATGTGGGGCGAATACGCTATGGTATGCGACAAAGGCGAAGACGGCCCCAGTTACAGCGGCAAAGTGACAATTCCTGCCGAGGTCACCCATGACGACACGACCTATCCGGTCATCAGAATCAACGCCTATGCCTTCAGCAACTGCGCAGGGCTGACCGGCGTGACCTTCCCTGCCTCGGTTGCCGTCATCAACGACCATGCGTTTGAGAACTGCACGTCGTTGACGACACTGCAACTCCCCGACGTGCTCGAAGAGATCGAGACGGCGGCCTTTGAAGGCTGCTCAGGCCTCACCCAGGTGAAAATTCCCGCCGGCGTCAAAGAAATCAAGATGTGGGCCTTCCAGAACTGCACCGGCTTGACCGACGTGTATTGCTTCATCAACGCCCCCTACGAGATGACCCTTGGCTACAATGCCTTCTACCTGGAGAGCGAGGATTACTCGTCACGCACCCTGCACGTGCCCGCCGGTACGGCAGACGTCTACCACGACTCGGACTGGAACGATTACTTCGGCAAAATCGTCGAGATGTAATCCAGGATATCACGCATCATGAGAATCGCCGGAGCAAGACTGCTTCGGCGATTCTCATGGTGTGGATAATGGCGGGAAAACTTGCTTTTCTCAACTGAATTCCCTAACTTTGCATTTTCAACCTTAAAACCTCTTTGTGCTATGACGATGGAAACCATAAGCAGCCTCCTTGAGGTCATGAACGAGACGTTGAACACCTTTTTCTCGACGTTGAGCAACTACCTCTGGGGCTGGCCCACTATCATATTACTGCTGGGAACGCACATCTTCCTCACTTTAAGGCTTGGCGCTCCGCAGTTCAAAATCTTCACGGCCATACGTTTGTCGGTCAGCCGCGACAAGGAGTCGTCGGGCGACGTGTCGCAGTTCGGCGCGTTAGCCACGGCACTGGCGGCAACCATCGGCACTGGTAACATCGTGGGCGTCGCCACGGCGGTTGCCATGGGCGGACCGGGCGCCGTGCTGTGGTGCTGGCTCTCGGGTGTGTTCGGCATCGCCACCAAGTACGGCGAGGGCCTGCTGGCCATCAAATACCGCGTCAAGGCCCCCGACGGCCGTATGCTCGGTGGCCCGATGTACGCCCTGGAGCGCGGTCTGGGCCTGAAATGGCTCGCCGTGCTGTTTGCCCTGTTCACCGCATTGGCCTCGTTCGGCATCGGCAATACCGTTCAAGCCAATGCCATCTCTACCCTAGCCTACGACTCCTACGGCATCCCCGCCTGGCTCACAGGCGCTGCCATCTGCCTGCTTGCAGCCCTGGTGCTGCTGGGTGGCATCAAGAGCATCGCTCGCGTGTGCGGCGCCCTGGTGCCCTTCATGGCCTTCTTCTATGTGCTGGGCTGCATCTACATCCTGATTGCCAACGGGCAGTACGTCTTGCCCGCCATCATCCTCATCGTCAAGTCGGCCTTCACGCCACAGGCGGCCGGTGGCGGCTTTGTCGGCGCCACGGTCATCATGGCGGCACGCTACGGTATCGCCCGCGGTCTGTTCAGCAACGAGTCCGGTCTGGGTTCAGCACCCATCGTGGCGGCAGCGGCCAAAACGCGCAACCCCGTGCGCCAGGCGCTCGTCTCCTCGACGGGCACCTTCTGGGACACGGTGGTCATCTGCGCCTTCACGGGGCTGGTGATTGTCAGTTCCATCATCGCCCACCCCGACATCAGCGTGAACGACGGAGCAGCACTCACCAAGGCTGCCTTCTCCAAGATTCCCTATGTGGGCACCCCACTGTTGACCTTCGGACTGCTGACGTTTGCCTTCACCACCATCCTGGGATGGTGCTACTACGGTGAGCGCGCCGTCGAGTACCTCAAGGGCAAACGCTGGATGCTCGGCTACCGCATCGTGTTCGTCGCCATGGTCTTTGTGGGCAGCATCATCAGCCTCGATGTCGTGTGGAACGCCGCCGACTGCATGAACGCCCTGATGGCTATCCCCAACCTGCTGTCCCTGTTGCTGCTGAGCGGCGTTATCGCCCGCGAGACACGCCACTACCTCTGGGGCAACCGCCTCAACGATTACGCTCCCGACCAGGACAACTAACGCCCCCCTTTACCGCTGCTGCATGCCGTGGCAATGCCACGGCACACCGGACCGCCACGGCACACCAGACAGCCACGGCACACCGTATTGTCCCACCACGCCAGCAGGACCCGTCGCGGCATTGCAAGCCCCTGGCATGCACAGGCCCTGTCAGCCAGCACGTTAGCCCTTGTGATAAAATATTTTCCCGAAAAAGTCTTGCCATATTGGGAAAAAGCAGTACTTTTGCAGCCGGGTAAGTCCTACACGGCCAGCTCCCTCCCAATCCCCCAGGTCTTGACCGAAGCAAGGGTAACGAGGTTGTAGCGGCGCGCTGTAGTTCACTTGCCCTTTTTTTGTACCCCTATTTAAAATTCGCTTCGCTCACTGCATAATGGATAAAAGATAAAGGATAATGTTTAGGCTAAACATTATCCTTTAAACATTATGCACGCACGACAGTGCGTTAATCACCGCAGCATGTCGCGCACCTCGCCAAGGTTGCCGTCGTTGGGCGACGGTGTCACACCCAGCAGATAGCACAGCAACGGATAGATGCACACGTTGCGGAAACGCTCAGGCTTGGTGTAACCCACCTTGAAGTCGGGGCCGACGGCGCGGAAACCCACCTGCATGTCGGCCGCCATGTGGTCAAAGCCGTGGCTGCCGCGCTGCTTCTTGCTCGGTTTGTAGTCAAACAGCCAGCCCACGTCGGGCAGCACCACCACGTCGCCCATGTTGGCGTTGTGGCCGTATTGCAGGTACTCGGGCAGTTCGCCGCGTTTCCAGGCACGGATGTGGTCCACGCCCTGCAGCGCGTTGTAGATGGAATCCACATACTCTGGCTTGTTGGCAT
>Ga0310695_10002146_pt1 | contig 42594 bp, 48 predicted proteins | sample RumenRJG_04DNA_FD_203882 | JGI IMG/M metagenome (GOLD analysis project Ga0310695, IMG submission 203882) | Bovine rumen microbial communities from Lethbridge, Alberta, Canada - RJG_04 (v2) (version 2) | ecosystem: Host-associated > Mammals > Digestive system > Stomach > Rumen | place: Canada... | reverse complement strand
TGTAGAATTTGTCAGAAAACAACTCCCAGAATCCAAATGTTACCAGTTTCTCTATGACAAAAACCTCTTTCATTGTTCCAGATCTGAGAATTTTAGGGCGTAGTCTATGCCTTGGTGGATTCCTATGCGGTTTATGAAGGCGACCAGGATGCCGTCTATTTGAGCGGCACTGGGCATGTTGGCCTCATTGATTCCCGTAAGATGTTCATTGAAGGTAATGAAATCGGGGGCGTTTCTAAGGTCTTTGGCCTCTTTAGTGAGGTAGTCTAAGAATTCTCCTTTTGTCATAGCGAGGGTGGTTTAAGGCCAGAAACGGATGCCTAAATGGGAGAGGGCTTCCCAGTAGGAGTTGTAAGGGATAGAACGGCCGTTGGCATCTTCGTCGGCCTCAATATGGTGTTTATTGGTGTAAGGGTAGTATCTTTTGATGCCGTAGCCAGAACTGAGTACTATAATTTCACGGGTAGAATGGTTTACAAATTCCGTGGGGTGGGTCTGGAAGTTTACTACCCAACAGTTTTGGTAGCCGTCTTTGATTCCCATGTTTTTGCAAGACTCTTTGGCTTGCTGCGCTTCTTTTGTTAATGGTTCCATATCACTTCTTTTTATCGGTTTTATCTTTTCCGTCAAGGTCTAATATCAGGCGAACGATAGCCATAAACACAATACAACATACCGTTGCTATCATAATATCCATTGCATTCATATTGTATCGACGTGGTTTTCTTTCATTGCTTTTAGGAATTGGTCTTTGCCGTAGGCGGCAAAGTGGCGGCAGAGGTCTTTTAGAGCTCCACTGGAGACCGGGACTCCCTCTGAGAAATATCTTTCTATTTCTTTCTCCAGGTCTGGATCCTGAGGAACTTGGTCTGTTTTCTTGGTCTCTGAGTGAGAAAGTTCCTGCGGAACGGGGTCATTTGTAGAGAGGAGGTTTGTTTGAATGTAGTTCTTTAGAAGTTCGAGTTTCAGTTTGACCATAGGGCCACTGGGACCGGGTTCATCTCCGTCTTTGGCGGCAGAAATGAAGTTTTCAAGCTCTTCGGCTTGCATCCGCTCTATCTCCGTCAGAACTCCTTTAAGAGACCAGGCAGCAAAGTAGCGGGCCATTTCGAGGAATTGGTTGAAGTTTAAGACAGCGTTGATGCCGTCAATGGAGGAGAATACATGCGCTCTCTCCATAAATTTGTATTCGGCTATATACCTAACAGGATCTATGCGGACTTCTTTGGGTTCCAGTGTGGTGCTGGCGTGGCTGGTGAGGCCAGTTAAACCGTAAAAGAAAACTGTAAAGTTTTCATCATAGGGGAACTCGGCACAGATTTTATTCCAGTCACTCTGTTGCTGCTCGGGTGGCGTGATGGCGAGGTATTGTTTCAACTCTACTACCAGACTGGAATAGGCGGGACGATTAGGCTCAGGCACGGCAGCAGGAAGAGTAGGTTCTATGTACTCTATATTTTGCTCAGTCAAAATCTCTTCGAGACGTGGGAGGCGGTCACTGAATATGGTGAAGGAATCAAAATCATACTTGACGATTTTGTGATTGTAGGATACGTACTTGTAGGCTTTACCTACTCCATATACGGGGTGAATGATTACTACCTCATGACCCTCATCTAAGAGTCGCTTGAGGTGGGAGTAGTCTTTGCTGGTTTTGTAATTGTTCATAGTCAGGCGGGTTTGGAGGTTGTTAGTTGTTAAGGGCGTTCAGGACTGTGGATTTGCACAGGCCGAGCAGGTCGGCTATCTGAGACGCGGTGTAACCTTGTTTGTAGAGGTCTCTTATTGTGTCGTCATCCATAATTATTCGGTTGATTGGGATTCGTAAACTATTTGGCCGTGGCGGTGGGTGTATTCTTTTCCCCACTGGATGTGGAGTTTCCATATCCGGAGGAGGTTGGCGAAATCGCGGTACTCTATGAGGGTGCTGGGGCGATAGGCCTTTAAGCGGAAGATGCGGAGGTTGAATCCGCAGACAACGGGTATCATCTCTACAATGACATCGCCATTTCGGCAGTAACGCTTGCAGCATTCGAGGCTTTCATCCTCGAATGAGTAAGCGTCAAGGGCTTTGTTCATTACGGCATAGCCGCGTTTGTAGGAGGGTAGCATAGGCTTATGGTTTGTAGAGGGGACAATGGCCGGTGGCGAGGGTGTAGGCGGGAGCGTTCTGCCAGTGGGGACCGGGGGTGCCATAGGACTTGAAGCGGTAGCAGGTGGCGCGGATGGGGCAGTCGGTACCGGGGCAGACGCTGTGGTCGGGGAGGCAGTCGGCGAGCTCGGCGGGGATATCGGTCAGGGGAACGGTTCGACCAGCGAGGGGATGAGTGCAGTCGGTCAGGTATTGAATCTGGCCGTTACGGATGAAGGAGTGGCAGATGGTGGTGCGGTCGGCTCGGGGGTGCTCGACCAGGAGGCTGGGACTGATGGTGGGGTTGTCATAGTCTCCGTTAAAGGTCCAGCGGATTTTCCAGAAGGACTTGGGGCCGACGCTGACGACGTGGTACTCCTGACAGGCGGGGCAGAAGAGTTTGAGCATGTCGTCGTAGTCGGGGTCGTGAGGATAGGCTTTTACGAGTTTCATATTACTTGGTGGGTTTATGGAGTTTTTCCAAAAGGGAGTTGAGCTCGGAACGGTAGTCTTTGAGTAGGCGCGTGTAGGTCTCGATGTTGAGGAGACGGTCATCTATGCTCAGGAGAAAAAGCAGGATGAAGAAAAGTAGCGCGGCTATTACAATCAGCAGGAATATCATAGCGGTTTAGTTTGAACTTAACTTATAGGTTAATTTTTAGCCACAGGGGCCTTTGCAGTGGGAGACGTGTTCTTTGAAGTAAGAACAGACGTTTTGGTCTGGGTTGATTTCAAATGCCATTAAGTCACATATATAACGAGTTCCTTCCTCTAAGCAGTGGCGGCAGTCGCGGCAGACAGAGGATAGTTCGGGAATTGTTTGAATGAGGTTTCCGTAGCGGGGACCGACGCAGCCGGCGCAAAGACAACGTACCCAATGACAGCAGGAGTGCCCTGGCTTCACTATTGAGTATTCGAGACGACAGATGGGGGTTGGTTCACCTGTATCAGTTATATCAAAATGGGAGCAGGTAGCACAGACGCGACGGAGGCATGGGGCGGGGTGCTCGGGTTCCGGACAGTGCGGTGGTGGAATTTGACGGAGAATCTCAGAAGGAGGCCAGGGGCGGTCATTTTCCTTACGGCGAGGTGAGGAGTCAACGTCGTAGCGACGGGTGCGCTCGGAACGGTCGTAGTGGCCGGGGGAGTCGGTTCGACGCTTGGGGAATATGAGGTTTAGGAGTTTAGATAGCATATAGTCCGATGAATTAGGTTAGGGTGGGAGGTTACTGACGGAAGTTGGGGGAGTCTCCGTTGCATCGGTCTATGACCCAGCGGAGCCAGTAGGGACATTTCTCATATTGGTCCCAGATTCCGAGGACGCAGGGGAGCCAGAACCAGGGGAGTATGAAAAGAATGAAGATGGACTCCCAAAGGAACATTTTAAGGTTCTCTTTCATAATAGTCAGCAGTCTCTTGTTTTAGGTTTCTCGGGGAAAAGTAAAATAACGTGGGGTGTTATTTTAATTTTCTTTGTGAGGGTAAAATAAGGGAATTGGGACGAGGGGCGCGGGACAGTTTTTTGAACGGGGGGGGGGTAATTTGGGGTATATCAAGGAGTTAGGGTTGGATTTTGGGTTAGTGGAGGTTGACGAAATCGAGCATTAGCCAGCGGTTTGGGGTGGGGTTGGCGTAGTTTTGTTTGTTGTGGAGGCGGGCGTAGAGGTAGGGGTAGAGGTCGTCTATACGGGTAAGCCAGGCGGGAGCGTTGGGGAATAGCGTGGTGGTACTGGAGTATTTGTGGTCTATCTGGGGTAGTTTCTGCTTGAAATCGTAGATGGGGTTCTGGCAGGACCAGTCAGTGCGATTGTTTCCGCCAAAGAACTTTATGTTTGGGTACTTGTGCTCCAAGGTTCCGCAGAAGAGGATGAACTCTATCTCTTGCTTTTGGTTTGGTCGTTTGGTTTCCAGGACAACCCGCATGTAATGATCATACGTGCGGTTCATGAGTTCGAGCCAACTGTCAAGGTTAATAGTCTCATACTCCATCAGGCCATGGCAAATTATTGGTTTCTTGTGACGGTCAAACCTTACGCGGAGGTCATACATCCGGACTCCCAGCAATTCCTGAGCAGCTATGTCAACCTTTTGGCAACGGGCCATCCAAAAGAAGGGGCGCATCCACCAGCGACGGGGACGCAAATAAGAGAAACTGTTATGTGAGGCTAAAAGTATGGATGGAGACTGAGACATAAGCTGTTGGAATTGGTTATAAGGTTAAGGGAGCAGCAGAGGAAAAAGAGGTTATTCTTTGTCATTAATACAATCCGTGGAGGCTGTTATACCAGACAGAATGGAATCATTGTCAGGATCCGGAGCCTGAATCTCCGATAGGGGATTAGAAGCGAAAAGGAATATACTTGCCGCATACGTCTTTATAAACTTACGTTTGAATTCCGTTAGAGTCATAGTTGTTCTTTTTTAGCTGAATTCTTTTCCATAGAAAAATAAACTTATAGGTTAATTTTCGGAGGTGGGGGCACGGAACTCGGGAAGGTCAAAGAGGTCGGAACTGTCAAGTTGGTCGGGCCAGTAGTGGCACTCGGTGATTTGGCCGGCAGCGAGGGCGATTTGGGCGGCCTCGCGGCGGGTTACATAACGACCATAGGAGGTGTAAAAGCCATCGGTGTCTTGGTCTATCTGAGGGCCATAGAGGTGGATGATTTCGGCGTGGTGACGGGCGATGCGGAGGTTGTAGATGTCATCCGCATCGCGGTCGTCTTGACGGCCGTTCTCATGTTTGAGGACTCGGGCCTTGGGACAGCGAAACTCTGGCTTTACCTTGTAGGCAGCAGCTATTATGAACTCCATAATTACAAATCAATCTCTTTCATAGCGATTGTATTTAGAAAACGAAGAATTCGATGGTTAGGTCGCGGAGGCCTTGGGCGGCGGTTAGGCTGTAGGAGAGTTTGTTGATGTAGCCAGTGAGGCCGTTGATGCGAAAGCGGCGGGTCCAGTTCTCGGGGATGGAGGCGATTTGGGCGGCAGTGCAGCGCATCTGGATTTGGTACTTGCGGCGGGAGAGGATGAAGTTGGCGTACTCTGAGAGGAAGGAGTCAAAGAGGCCGCGGGACTTTATCTTGGTTTCTACCTGGTGGGTATCGGGGTCTATGATATCGGGGTTGATAAGGGGCTCCGGTGCCCAGGAGGGTTGTTTCCAACTGCGGATCTTGAGGGAGAAACGCTCGCCGGCACCTATGCCTTCCTGCTGGCCGTTGTAGTCAAACTCGCGGCCCCAGGGGTCAAGTGAATCGCTGGTGAGGGCGTATTGACCGGCTACCATGCGCCACTTGCTGTTGCCGAAGCCATCGTAGTTGGGGTCATAGGTCTGGATGTTGGCATCGGTACCACCACCCCGCATTACGGCTATGGTGAGGCCCCAATCCATTGACTGCAGGGGAGAGTTGCCGTCATCGGTATTGGTGGGGTCATAGTTCTCTATGAGGTGGAGCACGAGGTCAAGGGAGTACTCTACGAGGTCTGAGGCGAGGGTCTGACGGATGCGCTGCTCAAGGAACTCATGCTCCATGTCCTCATCTATGTAGGGGCAGAGGATGGGTTCTATAACACCATCGTTGACACTGACCTGATACTGTTCATTCTCATAATAGCCTTGTGCAAGGTCTATCTCGGTCTGATAGTTTACGTCATTGCATATAAGGGGTACAAAGTCTGAGGAGAGCTCTACTACGAAGTCCTCATTGAGATCAGAGCAATCACCTAACTCTACTCCCTTGAACTGGCCTACCTCAAAGAGGACGGGGTGCCACTCGGAGAGGGACTGGGCATCGGCATTGACTTTTATACGGTAGGCGTTACCGGTGGTGAGGTCTATGTAGCAGGTGCGGTTATTGCTTGCGCCGGCCTGCTTGGGGGCGCGGTATATCTCATTATAGACCTTATCTGTTATGGTGTTATCCTGCGGATAGTCTATGTAGTCATAGTCTGTGTTGTAGTCACGTTTGCCCTGACGGATGTTTTCACGCTGCTCTTTGCTGCTGGACTCCTCGGCATAGCAGACACGGACACCGGTTATCTTCTCTGATACTTTATTCATGCTGACAACCTCACCCAAAAGCTCTATGGGAGCTTGCTGAGAGCGGAACACATCACGGACGAAATAGGCGGTTACGTGCTGTTTCTCATACTCATAGTAGAACTTGATGCCGAAGCTGGCAAAGAGGGAGTCAAGGATGGTCTGTACGCTGGCCTCGGGGAAGTTGTCACTGTTGGCGTACATGGTCATGACATCGGCATAGAGGGTGAGGGCATCAACGCCTGCAGGGATTACGGTGATGGAGCGGACTCCATCCTGACCTACCTTGACGTGTTTGCTCCAACCATGAAAGAGGTCTGTAAAATCGGCCTCCTCGACGTTGAGAGACTTGGGTTCTCCCATTGCAAGAGAGCCGCCGGTACCACGGCTGTTAAGCCAGTCATTGACCTGGTTAATGTTCTCAAAGAAGGGACGACGCTCATAGAGAGGTTTGTCCTCATCGGGGAGGTTGTTATAATCGGCGGTGGTAATGCTGGTGGTGTGGTCTGTCTTGAGCCAGTAGCCCATGTCATACTTGACCTCCTCATCATACTTGCAGTGGGTGGTGAAGAAACAAAGGTGACGCATATCCTCGACAGCCATGAGCGCGGAGTTATCAAACGATACGCCGAGGTGTGCAAAGAGGCAATCCAGGAAGTAGAGGACGTAGAAGCAGATTCCGGACTGGGGACGGTCTGCATCGAGGACCCAGTAGGGCCAGTGGTCAGCAGGACCGTATTTGTTCTTATTCTTGGGATCTGAGACGGAGGATGAGGTCTTGCCGTCCTCATCTACGTCATGGTGCATGTAAGCGACACGGGCATTGCAGTAGGGCTTGTAGGGATAAGCATCGGCCACATTGATAAAGGAGGTGGTGACGCGGGGTTTCTTGACTACGTTCTTATCGCCATAACTGACTTCACGATCCAGAATGGCTACATCCTTACTGCCCGGTTGACATTCACAGACTCCGGGATAGGAAAAGCCGAGAGCCTGAGGAGTGAACTCGGTCTCAGATACGGAGGGGCTGGCTACTGATATGTCAGTATCCTCTTTCTTGCCGTCATAGGTGACTTTTACGCGGTACTGGAATGATATCTTAGCCTTGACGTTACCTACCTTCTCTCCGATAGGGATACGGTCTTTGAGGGGGATGTCACGACAGGTGAGGTTGCCTATGAGGTCATCTATGCTATGGTCTGAGGCCGCAATGTTCATGGTGAGAGCACCCTCGATAATCTCATCATCGGAAGTGACGAGGGTTCCGGAGCGGAAGGGCATATTATCGACCAGAATGCGAGCCTTGGTATGCTCAAGCGAGACGGGGCGGGACATTGAGGCGGGGTCATCCATATTACCCAGAATGAAACGGTTGCCATTGAGGGGCATACGGACGGGGTATGAGAACATCTCTATGTCATTGAACAGAGGATTCTGATCATCTATGTCAATGGAGAAATCCTGCGGCAACTCCAGTGGGTGCTGCTTTCCGTTCTTGAGGAGGGTTATGGCTACGTGGCTTTTCATTTCTGGCGGAGATTAAGTTGGGCATTACCGTTGAGGGTGATGCCACGACGGGTGAAGGTGTCTATGGTGACATCACCAAAAGCGGTGATACGGAGATGACCGTGGTCCGTGACATGACCGCCGGTGACGTTGAGGGTGGCACAGTCATGACAGGTGATGGTGCCTTTGCCTACTACGCTGGTGCGGTCAAAGCACTCTATATAGCCAGCCTCGATGACGGCGCGGGCGGTGTCATTGAGGGTGATATCGGCATCAGGGGAGTTGACGATGACAGAGAGGCGGCCTGAGCACTGGACGGTGCTCTTACCGAGGATATAGACGCGGTGCTGACCGGTGAGGCGGAGCATACTGACGGTATCACCTACCAGGATGATACAGTTATTGATGTGCTGGGGCGGCTGCTCATTATAGTAGAGACCGGCCAGGTTGAGGTCTGCGCGATACTGCTTGTAATGACGGGCGAAGGCGGCGATGACTTGGGCGGGGACCTCATGTACCACACCGTCCCAATAGCGTATCCAGGCGGCAGCCAACTCCGGGACGGTGCTGGCAGCATTGAAGAGAGCCTGAGAATCGAGGCAGTTGTTACTCTGACCGAGAATCTTTAAGGCTATCTGCTTGGATTTCTTTATGTATCGCTCATCACTCATGCGTTATTTTCTTTTTTGGCTTGCTGTTGCTGGACGGCGGCCTGTACGTCACTCCACTCGGCCATATCGACGGCTTGGGTATCGGGGTCATACTGGCCTACCCAGAGGATATCCTTACGCTTGGGGTCATTGGTAGAATCCCAAATGATAAAGAATTCAAAGGGCTTTATAGGCGGGAGTTCTACGCTGGTGGAGGAGATATTATCTGATACGGCACGGCGGATGCGCTCTACTTCGGCCTTATTGGGGTGGTAGCCTGTGGCACGACGTTCACGGACTGCTTTGGCCTGAGCGGACATTATGTACTCCTGCCACTGACTCTGCTGGAGTTTGTTGGTCTCCCAGAGAAAGACGTTGTTAAGGAAATTGCGCCAGGCCTTGAGACCCTGACCTATATAGACGATAGCCAACGGCTCGGCTATAAAGAGGCGACGGTTGCGGGGATCCCAGTACAGAAGGTTGGACTGGACGAAATTGTCAAAGGTGGCAAAGGCTTTTGAAAGCTCTTGCAGACGCGCCCGGTTCTTACGGTCGGCGCGGCGGGATTGAAATTTTTTAAAAATACTCATAGTCAGCGAGGTTTTTAGATTGAAAGTTAGACATCAAGATTAATGGCGTGGAGGCCTGAGAAGGTGCGGTAGATGGTGGCGGTGACTTCTCGGCCGTAGTAGTCCTCCATGTAACGCTGCATACGGGACTGCAGGTGGCGCATTTCCATCATTATGGCTGGGCGGTGGGTATCACCTTTCTCAGAATCCCAGATGGAGACGTAACGGCGGCGGTAACGGGCCTTACGGGCGTGCTCTACGTCCTGAAACTTACGGCCTTGACCTACGCCCATATCGACGAATCGGAGGTAGTCATTGTACTCTATGCGGATGGTCTCATTACCTTCATCGGCAGACATGACCTCATAGGTGAAACTGCGGGAACCACGACCGGTAGCGTACCACTGGCCTTTGCGCTTACGCTCGGCATTGACCTGAGCAAAGCCGGGGTATATCTCAGTTGGAAAGACATGCTGAGTGCGGAAGTTCTGCTCAAGGGCTTGGACGGCCTGACGAGCGAACGACCTTAACACTACATTCATGGGCCTGCGCGGCTCTTCCAACTGAACGGCCATAGCTACTACTTCTTTTTACGTGCAGCCGCTTTCTGGAGCATACTGATACGGGAGCGGACGGGAGCGGCGAACTGGTTTATCTGGTCAGGGTCTGAGCCTCGGTAGGAGGTGAAGGACTCAAGGAATCCGGTTATCTTGCCGTGGAGCGGGCCTTGAACCACTACAGTGCTCTGCTCTCCCTCTATGAGAAGCAAGCTACTGTCTATACTCTTGTGGTTGTAGGCAACACGAGGAAAATCAACGGGGAAGGCACCGTTGATGAGACCACTCTGGTCTATGCTGGTAAGGACGGTAAGTTGCTTGAGCCAGCCGTTACGCTGGTACCACATGAGGTCATTGACCATAGGCATGTCAAGTACCGGAGTGGCAATGGTGACATGGAGGGCGTTACCGGCCAGACAGGCCAGAGATTTCATAATATGGCTAAAGAGAATATCTCCATTAGTATGCCATACGAGAACCTTGCCGGGAGTCAAGAGACGCGGCAGGTTACGTTCTATACAACAGGGCTCTTGAAATTCAATCTGTTCCATAATTATCAAGGTTTTGGGTCCGGGATGTTATAGTCACTGGGATTGATGCAGGAGACACGAGGTACTACCTGCTCTATCTGAATGCCGAGAATGTTCCAGTTTCCGTATTTGATAGGAATGGAGGCCCATTCGGCTTTGTCTATATTAAGGCCGTTAAGAGCGGCTACTACATCTTTTGGGAAAGGTTGGTCTGTTACGGGGCAAAGTCCTGTAGCCTTTACCCGTGAGAGGTAATAGAGAAGGTCTTGGGCGTAGTTGTCAAGTTCTGAGTGGATATCCTCAGCAAGTTCGTCATTCTGACGGGCGGTGGTAGCGAGGGTGCTGCTTACGGCGCGTGAGAGGAAGTAGATGGTGTGCGCGTAGTTGACGGCCTTGCTGTTACTGCTCTCAGCATCTATAAGGATGGAATAGGCCATGCAGGGTGAGGCACAGACGTTCTGGTTACGCATAAACTCCGAATTGTCATTGATGGTGTGTATGCGGTAGAAGGCCTTTTTGCCATCCTTACCCGGCTTATGCGAGATTGGTTTGTAAAGGGTGGCCCAATGCTCAAGTATTACTGAGAGACGATGTTTCATTTGCAGTTAACAGTTAAAAGTTGATAGTTAGGTCTCCGGAGTTTCCTTGGAAGCGGATTTCTCTTTCTCCTTGGCGTGCTCATGGAGGATGCGGTCAAGTTCATCCTCGGGGATGTCTATGTGACGGGATACCTTATTAGCTACTATCTTCTGTGCCAGACGTGCCCAGGCGGCACCGTTGCAACTGCTCTCATTCTCCAGGATGCTGACAGCGGTGCAGACCACAAAGATGGCCGCTACGTACTGACCCAGGTGGAGCCCCCCGAAATGACCAAGCAGCTTTTCATCGACACCGGTAGCCAGGAGGATGCAGAGCCATACTACAAGCAGATCCTGAACCATCTTACTCATGCGGGCGGACTTAATCTTACCATCGGCCTTGGAGTTGGGGAAGTGGCGTTTGATACGGCGGTTGAGACGGGCTGCTGTGATGCAGTCTATGACTACGGCCATAACGCATACCAAGGCGTAGGGGAAGGTGGGTTGCAGATATGCCCATATCATGCCGACGAAAGCAGCTATGAGCCGAGGAATAGAACCGAACCAGCTATTGAGCAGGCTGATGAGCGGTTTGAAAGAGAGATGAATGACGTGTTGCATTATTGTGAATGAATTAAACTGTCAGTGATTGAAGGGGTGAGCCATTGATGTCAAGACGCACAGAGAAAAGGGTCTCACAGATGTCATTATCTACACGGTTGAGACCGGTGACGGTCTCATCGGGGAGTATATGACAGGGTATCCATGCGGTACCGACGTGGATCCAGGCCTGAGAGCACATGAGGAACTCGTGCATGAACCAACTCTGCCAATCGGGGTTGAGCGGACCGGAGGAGAGTTTCCACACCTCATAGTCATTGCTCTTAAGGACGCTGGCGCGGGACATGGAGGCGAACTGCTCCTGAATGGCGCGGATATTCTCCTCAGTTGTTACGTTCATCTCAGAGCGGCGCAGACTGTGTACGGAGATGCTCTCCAGCACTCCGAATCCGTTGACGAAACGGAACTCATAGCGGTCTGAGGCGGCGGGGATGACGTAGAACTGACGGCCTGCAAGGGTCTGGACTCCGCTCATGCCCTGCGTGACATCGGCCACCTGTACGGTAGGACCGGCAGAGACAACCTCACAGGTCTGGGCGGTGGCGTAGGACTGCGGTACCACGACGGACTCACCTACGGCTACCACCTCCAAGGCGGAGGAGGGCTTACGGGAGAGACGCTGTACGCTGCGGCCTGCAGACGGGGAGAGCAGACGTTCAAGGTCTGAGAAGGCACCCATGATATTGTAGTACCAGGCGGGTGTGACTCCATCGGCAGGAGAGTTGACGACACCTACGTTGTCATGAGTCTCACCGTTCTGCATATACTCATCACATGCGGAGAGTTTGTAACAGATACGGGGGTAGCCGTTCTGGGGCGGAGTATAGGAGTGCTCAAAGTTCTCGGCAACGGCACGCAGACAGGAAGAGATGTCAAACTTGAGGGTCTCACCGCTCTCTGCCGGTGAGGAGAGGACGGAGACGGATTGACGAGACACGGGATCACCTTCAAGTACGGCGGTCACGGTGAGTTTGACGCGGTGGAACGCGCACTCACCGGCTATGACGGCGGCCTGTACCTGATAGACGATTGGTGAGCCTATAAGCGGGGATCCTGATGAAAGCAATAATCCTTGTGCCATATAGCGAGGAGGAGTTTACTGATTGGAGGTGATATCATCGGCAGCGGCTCCGGTTACACCGGTCTTGCTGCGGTCAAGAGTGGTCATGACCTCACGTTGCACCTGCCATACGAGGCGGGGGTCCCATTCATTATAGCGGGAGATGACCTCAAGCGGCTTGAGCATTATGTTCTGGGCGGGTGACTTGAGGATGAGACGCAGCAGATAACGCACACGGAGGTCTGAGCCACCGCCACCGCTGACTACGGAGACGGGGGTGGAACCCATGAGGCGGGCATCGAGACCCATTGACATAAAGACGATAGAGGCAATCTCGGCGGTCTCTTTCTCATTGGCATCGGCGGTGCTCTTGCTGTTGGCCTCAATCTCTACAATCTCAAAGCTCTTATGCTCCTTACCATCAGACCCGGTGAAGGTGAAACCTAAAAGGGACTGACCGGCATTGTTGCGGTTGGAGAGCCAGGTGTTGATCTGTGAGTAGAGCTGGTCACGATACTCGGCCTGTTTCTCAGGGTCTCCGGAGATTTGCTCATTGAGGTAAAGCTGTGCCAGGTAATCCTGATTGAAATAGATGACACGGCCTATGATATTGCTGTTACGCTTACGTGAGAGGCGGTCTGATATGATAGTTGAGAGGTACTCATAGATATCACCACCGAAGATACTCCACCATGCGGGGGTGGGGTAGTAAGGACGGCCCTCGGACGGATAGGCGGAGGGCAGCACAAAACGGGTGGGACGGTCCTTTGTGGAGACTTTCTTTTCACGGGCCTCACGTATCTTGGACTTGAGGGAGTCAAGGGGTGAGGCGGTATTGAGCGCGGGAACGGCTGTTATCTCACTGTCACGCGGCATGGTGCTGCGGCCCCAGGGGTCAAGCCAGCGGTTGCAGCAATAGACGTAGTTGATATGCCCGAACTTATCCATACGTTCCAGACGGGTGGTATGGCAGGGACGATAGGTGATACCTACTACACGGGGTTTCCACTTCTCAGTCTTGACAGGCTTATTGGTATCGGGGTCTATGTCCTGCTGGTTGAGCAAAAGTTCAGGGAAGCATATATTGAACAACTCCTGATCAAGTACCAGTGAGAGCCAAGTCTGCGGGAGGTTGTTACGCTCAAGGAAATCCTGTACGAGAGGGTTGGTCTTTTCCCAAGCCTCAAGGGCGGCTTTGAGCTTGCTTATCTGGTCACGGAGTGATGTTACAAGGTCATTGTAGGTATCCTCAGCATCGGCCGTGAGTTTGACGGGTTTATCATCCTTGGGATCGGGGTTGGCAGGTACGGTGTCATCGGGCTCCATACCGAGGTCAAGATCCATGTTACCCCAGGCGGCCTGCAGACGCAGGAGCTCACGCTGCTTATCCTGAATCTGACCGTGAAGGAAAGTGCCGGCATCCTTGTAGCGAATGAAACGGGTGGTTACATTACCGCCGACATACTGTGATATGTCATACATAGGCTGCGGGCCGAGGCCTGCACAAAGGTCCGTATTGAACTTGATTCCGGAGGCGGTGTATGGCAGCAGATGAACCAGCATGGAGACGATATTGGGCAGGGTATTGCCGTAACCCCACTCTATGTAACCCAGGTTTTCTGTGCCCTTTTTCTCTGTACCGGCTGTAACCTCATTACCCTCAGGGAAATAGAGGACGGGATAGCCGACACGGGAGTTGGGGCTATGAGCGTGTAGAGAGGAGGAGATGAAGGCTCCCCATGAGATGTCTGTGCTGTCATTGGGCACGATATGACGACCCGGTGTGAGAGCAATATAGCCCTTGTTTACCATCTGACGGGCATACTTGGAGAATTCCTTGTAGGAGACGCGATGGATGATGTCACGGGCACGGGTGTTATCAGTAGCGGTTTTATCTGCTTGTTTTGCCATAAGTGGGACAACTTTTTTATATAACCAAAGGTACTTACCGACGGCGCGGAGGGTGGGACAATATGAGAAACGATAAGGAGGCTATCCTCACGGACGGCCTCCAAACGCTGCAATCAGAAAGTATCTGAATAGCAGACACAAACTAATTACAAAACCTAATTCATAATTGATAATCAGATCAGACTGTATTATCCATAACCTTACAAATGAAAAAAGAAATGCTTGCTATCTGCTCGCTATTTTATGTCTCGTAGTAATGCCACATGAGGCCTTGCGGCTTGGTGGTGTCATTATCAACATGGATGTAGTTCTTACCGATGCCGATACGGCGGAAGCCGACCTGAATGGCAGCAGACACTATGGCGGAACGCTTAGCACTGTCTGTGCAACGGAAGTCAAGGGCGGTGCGGTGAGTGTGCGGACCGGAGCCGCTACGTTTCTTAGCCAGGTCCCATTCTGGGGAGCGGTAGGCACAGGTGACGATGAGAGGGAAACCACAAATTTCACGCATGGCATCGGCCATGTCCATTGTGATCTGGTCCATATCCTGCAGGGAGCAGGGGGGCGTTAGGCGGGTGAATTCGGCCTCTTTAAAGTACTTGGCGGTTACTTTTGGCATGACTGTTTAGTTTTCAATGTGAATAACATCAGATGATTCAGGTTCCTTATTAATGTTAAGGATTTCCTGAATGGCATCTATAAAGTTGGGAGTGCAGAAGTTCTCGGCAGCCTGAGAAATCATCAGGACCTCATCATCAGTAAACTCTGTCTCTCCTTTGGAGTTGTATATCTTGAGAGCCAGTGCATGAGCTCTGATACCATTGCCGTGCTTATAGATTACATCGGCAATCTGTTCCTTGACATCGGCCTCGAAAAAGTTCTTACGGGTAATGTCTGTGTAGATCTTTACGTTTTCAAAATTTATTTTCATAATCATCAATATGAAGGAGGTGTGTAAACCGTATCTCTGTCGTATTCCAACATAGCCGTGTATTTATACTGATCACCGGCAGAAGCATCGTAAATAAGCAAGACGGACAATCTTCTCTTAGGTGCTACACTAAAGGCCCAATCATAATTCGGTGTAAGTTGAGAGCCCCAATAATAGAGTAAAGGATATTCGTTTCTATTAAAAGGATAATAATCAGCAGAAACTTGAATGCGCGCCCGGCCAAAAACACCAATATTATAATTATTGCCAACATTCACTATATCCATCTTAAAGGTAAACAAAGAAGGATTAGTAGGATTATCAAGGAAGAAATCACGACCAATGGTTGAAAACATTGATTTTATATCAGGTAATACAACATAACAAAAATTATTATTATTTGAATTGACAATGATACGATTACTATACAAAGGAGGTTTGATCAAATGAATACTATTAGCTCGACTAAAAGTTATCAAATCACAGGCTACTCCTTCGACTATGCCATCCATAACAATATGACCGTTGCCAATCATTCCGTATTGGAAACCATATCTATTTTGATGGTTGGTAGCCATACGTGAATGATATGCAACATCAAGGACGTTAGCAGCAAAAAAGTTTTTGTACTGATCATTACTATTTATAAGACTGCTTGCTATGGTTATTTTTATACGCGAATTCTCTTTATAGTCGAATGTTACCAAACTTTCCACGTAATCGTTGACACCCGCGTTAATTGTTACTTTTTTTGAAGTGGAAACATTACCAAAAGAAGTTAAGAATACTCCTGCAGAGGCATTATTGGAGCCAAAAGTCATTTTAGCATTAGTGCCGGCTGATATAAGATTCTCAGATATGGTAAAACCACCAATATTACCTGAGGTTGCCGTTATTTTTCCGGTGATATCGGCTCCGGAGGCGGTGATTTTGCCATCTATATCTATCTTGACGTTTGGCGAACCTACGGGACCCATCTGGAAAGGATAGGTCTCTCCAGGGTCAATGATAAGAGCCTTAGTACGTGCCTGGTTATAGACACGTACTTTTTGGGCTATAATGTTGGCGGAGTTTATCTCCTCAGCAAACATAGCATCGACGACCACAAACTTGAAATGTACGGCCTCTTCCCAATGCTCAGGATCCAGATACGGCTGCACACTGTTATAGTAACCGGCGGCGGAGGTACGATGCTTTAAACGCCAGTATTTCTTTAAGGTTGTACCGGCACCTGCTAAGGCCTGCACGACATCACGGGTGCCGTTGCAGTAGTAGTAGGTGGCATTCTCAAGGTCTGACTGATGCTCGGCACTGGACTGCCAGGTGCCACGTGGATTATGTGTGCAGTCAATGATAGATTCATCCTCCATCTCACACCAGTCTGTTGGGAGGAAACCTTCCTCAAGTTTGATTTTGCCTATCTCTACCCAGGTGCGGAAGAGACGGAACAGGATTTGACGATCGTCATCGGGGGTCCAATGGCTATTACCGGAGATAATATCAAAGGTGGAGTGGGTCTTGAAGGTGAGGTAATGACGGGTCCAGCCTTGGGAATCGGCGTGTTCCTCATCATCTGCCAGGTAGAAGTTGGACTGACAGTCATAACGCCCGGATTGGACTGCACCATCAACAAACATCTGTTCGGTTGTATCGCCGACACCAGGATAGCAGTAGGCATCAAGACGGTTGTCATCAGACTCAGACTTGACATACCACCAGTTGACAGTGACGGTCTCACCGGCATCGCCACCCTGGCCCTGTGCCTTAAAGGCGTAGAATCCGACTTGATAGATACCCTCTGGGTCAAAGCACTCATAGAGGGCCTTTTGCTGTTCTGAGAGCGCATTATACTGTTCCTCGGTAATACGGACGGTATGATCTGATATAAGCCAATAGTCGCCACCGATATTAAGTATATCGCTCTCTTTTGTGGAGTCATAGACGGTCTTAATCTCGGAAACACGATTAGTGTTCCATCCTGTTCCCGAACCCATAGGACCGAAGATATAAGCCCTGAGACTGACGGGCTGGGCGGCGGCACGGGCAGCAGCGGAGCAATGACCATTCAGTACCAGACGATAACTACCCTTGCGAAGGTATATCTGCTGAAATTGGTGAGAGAATCCATACGCATTACTGGTTACATTCAGATAACGACGGAGACGGGTATAGAATGACAGAGTGTACCAGGTGGAGGGTTTGAGCAGACGGCCCTTAGTGGGGTCCTGATGATAGACAACCTGTGTGAGGTAGTCATTACAGGTGTTATGGTTCCAATCAGCGTTATACTCATACGGCTCACACTGGTAGCCGGCACAGGCTCCTATGGCCTCGGGGTTGACACGTCCGTTGGTGAGAGCACCCCAGACCTCAGACAGGTCTCCATCAAAGGCGGTATTACGAAGCAACTGGGGACGGATGGCCAGATTATAGAAACTGCTGAGGCGCAGGATTTTCTGGTTGAGGTTGGGATTGGTGGTGTATTGTATGTACTCACACTCCCACAGGAATGACTGCATTTGTGTGGGGTAGGTGGGGCAACCTTGAGAACCTTTAATATACCAGCCATGTTCTACGTCAAGGTTTTCGGTTGAAGGGGGTGCCTGGGTGGCAGTAAGGCAATAGTAGAACTGATCTGACGAGATACCGTTACCGGTAGGGCCGGTGTTGCCAACCCGTCCATCGACTACTATTGGAACAACCTCACGGTCTATCAGACCTATCACATTGGCGTAGTTCTCATTGGGGTCGCTGATAGTGGCACTGGAGTTGCTACAGATAATAAACTCTACGGCCTTGTAAAGGGATACATCTATGCTTTTGAGGTATGAGTTATAATTGGCTGTAGTGTATTTGCGGAAAGAATTGTTGCTGTAATCCCAACTATCATCAACACGTTTTTTACGACGGAAATAAATCTGATAACCGTCAAAAGCACTTGTACTATCTGCTACGATGGTCGCATCCGTACCCTGAGTCTTGACATATCCGCACTTGAGCTGGACGGTAGCAGGATTATAGCCATTAGCATCAGTACGGCCTATAGAGAACTGGTCTGTTGAGGGGTTAAGCTGATAGACGGCAGGAGAATCACCTTTGGCACCACCTTTTACACGTACAACAGAGAATACTATGCTGTAATTGGTCTTGGGGGTAAAGGTGACTTCATAGCGGTCGGCACTGATGACTGTTGCTGTAGGTATGGTCCATGTTATGTCATAGTAATTAGCCGTAGCAGTAAGGGGAGAAACTGACGGTGTGATACCTGCCAACTGTATGGTGGACGGGTCGGGTCGTGATATGGTCTTGAGCGTAGCACCCTCATACAAACGCAGACGGGTGGTGATGACCACCTGTCCGGTGGTCTTGCCTGCGGAGTCTGTGGGTATGACATCGGACTCGTTAGAGAGGTCAACGGTGAATGGATCTACAGACTCATGCCCCCAGACTGAGGGACCGTCTATAGAGTATTCGGGGGTATCATCAGTGCCATCAGGCAGGAGGTAGATGATCTGGGTGCAACGCCAGAGATATTTATTGGTGGCGTTATAGGTAACGGCATCAAGGGTTGACCAGCCAGCCCAGTCCTCAAGTGAGGCGGGGACGGCGGGAGCCGTATCGGAGGTGGTGGTCTTGAAACGGCTGACGATGCTCTTGACTCCACGACCGGCAGGACCGGTTATGCTCTGGCCATCGGCTACGATAGGGATGGACTCTGTGTCAATGATTCCAGCGATGTTGTTTGCCTGAACACTGGATCCGGAGACGTTATTGGCTATGACGAACTCTATCTCCTTGAAATCAGCAACAGAGAGATTGACGAGTTTCTCTGTTTTCTTATCGGCATACTTATAATAAAGACCATCCTCCCAAGTGCCGGTACTGCGGCTCTTGCGACGGAAATAGAGGTTGAGACTGTCAAACGCGGCAGAGACCTCATTGACTATGGTTGTGGTATTACCTGTTTTCTTGACATAGCCACATGTGGGACTTATGGTAGAGGGGACGTAATTGTTACCGTCACGGGCTACGTTATACTGAGCGGCAGAAGGGAGTATCTGATAGACGGTAGGACTTACTCCTGCAGCACCTCCTTTTACCTTGGCCAAAGAGAACACGGCGGAGAAATCACTATTGGCGGCTATCTCTATGGCAAGATTCTCAAAGTTGATGGTGGTGTTAGCCGGGATAGTCCAAGTAAGGGTGTAACCGGTGGCGGTGTTGGAGTCAGGGCTGACAACTGGCGCGATACCTGCTATCTTGAGATGATCGCCCGAGGGTTTGTTGATGCTCTGAGCGGTGGCACCTTTATACAGATGTATAGACGTAGAAAGGATTATCTGGGCTGTGGTCTTACTCTGGGAGTCTGTGGGTATGATATCAGACTGATTAGTGAGGTCACAGATATAGACATCATCGGCATCATGTCCCCAGACGGTAGGGCCGTCTATGACGAACTCGGGAGAGGAGTAGGTTCCATCGGACTCCAGATAGACGGTACGGACACAGCGGAAGAGGTATTTATTCTCAGAAGAATAACCAGCAGCACTGAGGGCTGACCAACCCGCCCAGTCGGTATCGGAGGCACAAGCGGGGGTTGTACCGGTGGAGTTAGCCTTGAAACGGGTATCCATAGAGTAGATACCACGACCTTGGAGGCCTTGAGAGCCCTCGGTGAACACACGGATATCATGACGCTCTATGACGATGGAGCCGTACTTGAGGATGAAGCTGATGACGGTGTGGTTTGCCGTGGCTATGTTGGTGCCGAGAGTATAAGAGGAAGCTGCTGCGTTGTCTATGCTGACCTGTACGGAGTAACCTGCAGGGACGGTGCCCTGCTGGGTGGCGGTACCATCGGCATTACGGAGGATAAGACCACAAGAGACCTGAGCGGGGTCATAGGAGTCATCCTCCTTATGTATGATTGTGGAGTGTGACGGTACCAGGTCATAGTCTATGCCGTTCTGGCCGAGCGAGCCGCCAAACTCCACGTAGGGGTCAAGTTCCGTACCATCAGTAAGGATGGTGACGGCCTTGTGCCAGAGATAAGGAGTGGCGGTGACGGGAACCGGTATCTGGCCGCCAGGTGCTACGAGCACCCAGCCGGGGTCATTGACGGCAGGGACGGTGCGGGTAGCCGTGAGCAGATAGTAATTGTTGATATGATCAACGCTTACAGCCGGTTTCTGGGCTGAGAGGGCAAAGGTGTTACTTATCTGGGGTTGCATATAGGCAAAACGGGGCAGCGAGATTTATTTACGTAGTAAAAGTATTATTCGGGACGAGTGGAAATGGGACAAAAAGTGCTCCGCACCGAGACGCGGGAATGGACGTTCGGTGCGGAGCGGGGTGAAGGGCTGAAGGTGTATCAGGTGGCAGCGATGAAACCGGATATCTTATAGCCGTGAGCGGCTATGAAGTCATACGGTATCTGGAAGGTGGCCTTGTGGTCTGTGACGGTGACAGACGGATAACCGCTGGCAGAAGAGGGAATAACCTCCTGCTGGCCGTCATAGAGGGTAAGGACGAAGGTAGTGTAACCGGCATTGATGGCGGTGGGGTCATCCATGGTGGCGACCCAGGCGTTGATGGTGACGGTCTCACCGGGAGATACCTGACCGGAATAGTCACTTGAACCGTTGTTGAATGAGATGTAGAGAAATTCCGGATCCTGGGTGTCATCGACAGAGACGAAGGCAGTGGCTATACGGTTGGTATAGCCGCTGTCTGAGAAGAAATCACAACGGAGGACGAGGTTATCAACTACTGACGGGGTGCCGTCATCAGAGTTCTCATAGACGGTGGGTGTCTTGTTATTCCTGATAGAGGAAATCTCAGCATTGGTGGCGGCATTGAACCACTTGACCCAGAAGAGGTTGGTGTTGATGACAGCACCATCCTCACCATAGAGAGCAGCCGTAAGCTGTACGGTCTGACCGGGCTGACTGATGATAGCACTCTCGGGCGTTACCTGACCGAGGTAGCCTTGGGTGGTCATCTGCGAGATCTTGACATCGACACTGGCCTCAAAGGCGATGGTGCTGCCGGCAACGAGCTCGGTGGAGCCGCGGAAGGCGATGGTGTCAAGGTCAAGGTTGCTGTCAGATGCAAGGTTGCCTATGACGGTGAGGGCGGGCAGGACGTAGTTGACTCCGGCCAACTCGACAGTGATGGTGCCTGACTGGAAGAGCGGGTCATTGGCCGCATCCAGGTAGTTGGTGGAGCGGCCGTTGGCATCAAACAGTATCTCTACCTCATTGTAGTACCAGTGGCGCGATGAGAATGAGCTGTTGGGTATGTATGAGGCACCCTTGCGGACCACGGGGTAGATGGTGGGACGCGCTGAGGGGGTGTTTTTCCAGTCCGGGATGGCGTTGTGCGTGACTACGTTGTAGTTCTGGGAGAGGGCTCCTGCGACTCGAAGCGAGCCGGTGAGGGAGACTCCCTCCTGGAGGGCGGTCAACGCAAAATGGTTGGAAATGGAGGGCTCAGGCATGACGTTATGCGTTTACGGATTCTACGAACTCGTTATAATCCTTAAACTCCTGGTAGGCCTCAGCGTCATAGAGGTCATTTTCCTTGAGGAGTTTGGCGAGAGTCTTGCGGAGGAGCTTGTGTTCCTCATCGAAGGGGTAACGGTCACTGATGACCTCATCCTTGACGTTATGAGGCAGGCGGGTATCAGATATGTCATAGACATCATACTGATACTCTACGATGGTCTCCTGAGCGGCGGGGCCGTCCTCTGCCTGGGGATCATACTCGGGGTTGGGATTCTCTATGCGCTCCTCATTCATGAAGTAGAGGCCGCGGTTACTGCCTGTGAACTTGTGGAGTCCGAGAGCCTGACGCTCTGAAAATTTTTGCTTTTCCATTTGTTTTATGATTTTGTGGTTAATGTATGCGGTTAATATTCTGTGAGTCCTATCTTTTGACGTATGAGGGCCTCCTCTTCCTCGACGGTATAGACGGTGCCCTGGAAGTAGAGTCCCCGCCAGTCTTTCTCTATGACAGCATCACGCCAGGGGAGTTCATGGGTGCGGAGTTCCTCGACCAGCAGGCGTGCGCCGGTGTTGTAACGGACGAGGCCTTCACCCTCGACGATGGCCTGCACATCGAAGTAGGCCTCACCAAGGGTGTCTTTCTGAGTAGAGACACGCTCACGGGTATCGACAATGGTCTGACGCTTACCAATGAGCATATCGGCCTTACGGGGATAGCCGGCGAAACGGGTTGATTTCTTGGCACTCATGCTACGTGACGGTTATTATCGTGATACTCGACCTTATAGCGGAGGTGGCGTGAGTTGCAGACAGAGAGCATTCCGTTGTAACTGGCTACGCTGCGGCTACGGTGACGGGTACGGACGTATCGTTTCTTAGTATCGGAGGTGAGGAACACCTTTCCGTTAGGATAGAAAACAAACCCGCAGAAACGCACGGGAGCGGAGTCCATGCGGCGTATCTGGGAGGGTTTGAAATGGAGACGCAGAGTGCGTATGGCAAAGTCCTGCGCCAGACGACGTATGCGCCAGAGTTCCTCTTTGGTGGTTGCCCAGCAGAAGAAATCATCAGCAAAGTTGATGAGGTTGGCACCGTTCTGCTTGAGATAACGTACCAGCGGAGTCATATAGAGGCTGGCGACGAGGTGTGACCAGGGGTCGCCGATGGCCAGCGTGCGCATCTGCATGAGGTGGTCACGGAAGAGAGCGAGCGGTACAGGATCATGGACGATGCTCTCTATGTAACGCATGGCTATGACGTTACGTATGTGGTCATAGTACTTGGAGATATCGCCCTGCCAGATATAAACGCACTGTGAGGAACGTATGGCACGCTGCATCTTTGTGACTACGCTCCAACGGGGATCACGGGCGGTGACACCGCGGCCAGGAAGGCCGGCACACATATCGTCCGTTACCTGACGGAGTACGAGAGGCTCAAAAGCCCCTTTGTAGAGGTTCTGAACACAACGGTCACTCTGAGGCAGGACGGATATATAGCGTACTTTCTTACGGTCACGGAGCGGGAAATGGCGGTACTGGCCTACGTGGTAGGTTCCGGAGTGAATCTGTGCCATGGTCTGCTCACAAAACGCGGGTATATCATCCATAATGACACGTACCTCGGCCTTCTGCCGCTGACGCTGTGACTTGCCGCGGTAGGAGACATGACAGGCCTCAGTGAGGTTACTGCTGTCATAGATATATGCACGTGTACTTTTTCTCATTATACCGTTATGTTCAGTTATTACTCTCTACGGGACGGCCTTAAAGGCAGTCCTTATGCTGTTTTAAGGTCCAGTCACCTGTGTGCGCCGATTGCGGGGGTTCTGACTATCCCCGCGTCCTACAACCCACTTATACTGTGTTGGCGGACGGGATTCCTGCTCCCTCTGTAAGAAATGTCTGCTCCCTGGTATGAGCTGGCTCTGCAACTGCCTCTTCCCTGAGTCCGGCCCGAGGGCAACACACAAGGCATGAGGACTTATTAAGATGTTCCAAACCGTGCACGCACGGCTATGTAGAAGATCAGTGTATATAGGTAGGGCCTATATTGGCGCAATGGTTACGAAACCGATGTTCGAGTTCGAATTCGAGGGCGAATTGTTAGCGTTCAACGTAAACGGGGACAGGTTCGAATTGTTAGCGTTGTTACCACGACGGAACCCACGGACAGAACGGGAATATTGCAGCCGCCATTTTCCACCATGACGCTTCATGGGGTCAACCTTCACCGGAGACCGCTACTATCACTTGGCGGGGTTGATGCCTCCGGCATGGGATTTTGTGCCTCCCAGCGAGGCGCGGTGGCGGGGTCTTTCACCCTATTCATAATCCGCCACCGCGAATGCTATGCAGGTGCGAATAAATGGCTCACACCTGCGTGGGGCGCGGACCAGAGGCCCGCGGATAACGACTACTCCGGGAAGTCACCTGCGATTTGAACACAGGTGCCGAAACCGAAGCCCGAGTACGAACTCGAGGGCGAAGAGGCAGCGTGCAACGAAAACGGGGACAGGTGCGAATAGGGAGCGTAGTTACCACGACGGAACCCACGGACAGAACGGGTGCCTGCTGAGGCGTTGGAGCCGGTGAACCAGTTATAGCCGCACACGTAAGTATGCAAGCCACCACCGGTAGCATTGGCAGCATTCTTAGCCAGGAAGATACACCTGTCATTATAGTCCTTACGGTAGCCCTCAGGTTTGCCTGTAATCTCACCAAGATAGTCATAGGCACTCTCAAACGCCAGAGGTGTGGAGGTGGAGAGATTCTCATTGGTGGGAGACTTGAGCATGTTTGCCTGCAGAGGCTGATAGTAGGCCTTGTAGGTACCAGAACTGTCCTCGGTGAAGATGAGACCACTGACCCAGCGTGAGGGTGCGACATCGGTCTGCCAGCCACGATAGAGAGCGGTTGAGAAGAGGAAGTCAATACGGTTGCCTGCAACGGATGAGCCGGTGGTAGGATCAACACTGCCAGAGGCGAACTTGCAGGAGAACATCTTCCAGATGACACAGGTCATGGCACCCTCGGACGGACCGGCGAAGCCATCGACATGCCTCCACTTGTAGAGGTTGCCCTCGAAAGCGAACCAAGTGAGCTCTGCAATGTTGTTCTGGAGAGCATAGATCATGACACGCTGACGCTCGAAGAGTTTCCACGGCTGCCTCCAAGAGTTGAGCATCTGACCCAGATAGGTGGAGCCACCTGCAAAGCCGGTCTTGCTGAGAGCAGCATAACGGACGGTGGTACCGTCAGAGCCTACATAACGTGCGCCGTTGACGGCAGCAGTGTTAGAGGCCTGGAAGTTGGCGGCAGCTACAGCGTCATTACTGCTGTTACCGGAACCCATGAGTGATGAGCGGTGAGCATCGAAGGTACCACCCTCGGCAATGATATGACCGGTCATGATCTCGACGGCACGGGCGTGCTCGTTAAAGAACGGCTCGGTCTTGGTGGAATCAGCGTTGAGGTTCATGGCGTACTGCTCGCCGGTGGGGAGGTCGAGGTCTGTGGTCTGCAAGCCACCTGCGCCACCGAAGATAGAGGCAGAGCCGTCGTATGAGTCAGTGACACCATCGCCTACACCTGAATAGACGAACTTACCCTCAAGGCCGGCCATAGCGGTGTATGAACCGTCAAATGAGGAGTTGCAGACGGAGCGCATCTCAGTCTTATTGGTCTCTGAGTTGAGGTGTGCAACCACGTTGTCAGGGCTGAGACCGAAAGGCTTGATATGCTTGGCGGAGTGACCCTGCCACTCAAACATGGCACGTGAACGGAGGAATACGTCATAGACGACACCACCTACTGTGACATGACCGCTAATCTCATAGAGGTCAACTATGTTGGTGATGTAGCAGTCACCGTCAGAGCCATCGAGAGAGACAGGATGGCCACCTTGGTCAACATACCAGTTGAGGGGGTTGAGGACATGGAGGGGCTTACCGGTACCACGTTCAACCAGAACGGGACGGAGAGCATCAAAGACAGACTCCATACCTACACCACGTGAGTAGGTCTTGAAGCCGAGTGCGGGATCAGAGATGCCGGCAACACGGACATAACCCTCGACGTTATGGCCATAGAGGTCAGAGAGTGCCTCGACAGAGGACTTGAGGCTTTCGAGTTGGTCTGTGAGCAACACACCTCCGGACTGGAGGATAGCCATGACCTGCTCTGGAGTAGCCTCAACGAGTGAGCCCTGTGCCGTAAGAACATACACCTTGGAGATGGTTTCTCCGGCGGGCAGTGGTTTTGCTTTACTCATTGTTGTACTTGTTTATAGGGTTTGACATTTTAGTTACGCATAAACATGACATCGCCGGCAGAGGTCTGCATGACATCATTACCAGAGGTTATCATGGCATCATAGGGGCCACGGAAGATGACGTTGGGATCCACGATATACTTGGTGGCGTTGTTACTGCGCAGACGGGTGTCAGGCACAGTGACAATGACATCGGATGAGTCAAGGTGGACGGGAGTCTGCTGAGAGCCCTGCTGGCGCAGCACCCAGGAGCAGAGGAGCCAGTCACGCTGCTGTGCGAGCGTGAGGTCCGGCTGCTTGCCACGGTGTACCATAAGACCGAAGGTCATCTCAGTGGTATCAGACATGACCTTATCACCACCGAGCGAATAGACGTAAGGGCGGAGGTCAGGATAGAGCCATGAGATTGAGCCGGTAGCCATGGCGGCGATATCGGGGGCCACAGAGGAGGCCTCTGTATTGATGCGACAACGTATGGAGATGGAATCCACATAATCCACATCAATGACCAGAGTGCTGGTACCCAGACCGCTGACATACCAATACTTATCCTGTGTGACGGCAGACCAGTTGGCACCGTTGTCAAGACTGTAATCCCAGAACCATGCGACATCGGCTGTCTTGACGGCAGAGCCGAGACGGGCCTCTCCTACAAAGGAGTACTGTGTGGAGGGTGAGGAGAGGGGATGGTGATGACGGGTGCGGGCAGAGAGAAGCTCGACACACCACTGCTCATCGGCATGGAGCACTGCCACGAGGGTGATGGTATCTGACAACACCAGCGGCGTGCTGGTACGGGGGTCAGTGACGCGACACTCGCAATAGATGGTGGCGGGAGTGAGGTGTGTGAGGTTCTTACGTACTACAAGCTGGTCTGAGTCAACATAATAATCGGAAGAGGGGCTGGTAGAGGTTATCTGCTGGCCGTTGACATACCAATAGACCGTAGGCGAGAGGGCCGAGGGATCTATGATATGGTCGGGGTCTGCCACCATCCACTGAGGACGGAGACGGAGCGGACCATCGACACACTGACCATCATCATACATGGGGGCATGGGTGTGGTCTGGGTACCACTCATTTGCCGTAGGACGGTAGAACTGCGTGGTACTCATGCTATCCTGCGCCACTATCTTGATGAAGGTGTTTGGTGGCGGATAGCTGACGGTAACGGCCAGCGGCTTACTGTTATTTAAGTGTCTCATACGGACCTACGAATTGAGAGTTTACGGTTCCTGCTGCTCCTGTTGCGGCTGGTTGACGGTGAGAGATGTGGCCATGAGGTCATACTCCAGTACGTGCTGAATGACGTAATCAACAAGGTCCTTTGGCTTGATGGTGCAAGGCAGACCATCTTTATCAACAGCCATGAGGAAGGCAACGTTATCAGCACCCTGAGCCTCGGGAGCGTCACCACTGAGAGCAGCACGAATGGCCTCGGCTACGTCAAACAGTTTCACCCACCAGGTATGGTCAGTAACAGGATGACCCAGGTTGTTAGGTTTGAGAGACTGGAATACGGCAGTCTGATTCTGTACGGTATCCAGAATGTCATAATTGAATTCAGGATCATAAGTTCCCTTGGGCTTGGGAATTAAACGACCTACCGGTTTGCGCGTGGTAGGGGCATCATTCTGAGGTTCGGGCATTGTTATATCAATTTAAATGGTTATGACTCAAATTCAAGATATCCGGTCTCATAGTTGATATGGAACTCACCGGAGCTTACTCCTTCCTGCATCAGATAACCGGAATCAGGTTCCAGATAGAGAAGCAGAGGTTCATTACCCTCTTCAAGATCGGTGACACGCTGGGCAAGAGAATCGCTACCATTCTCAAGGTCCGACACACGCTGTGCGAGTTCCTCGACCTCATGGACGAGTTCATCGGGGGAGCCCTGGCAATCGGACGGACGGACGCGGCAGCGCAGACGGAACTGCTGACCTACGGCATGACGGAGCAGACGGATGACCTGCGAGCCAGTGACCTGGACGGGAGTCATGACGCTCCACGGCTGTGCGCTGGAGAGGCGGGTGTCTATTGAGACCTGTACGGGGTCTGACGAGGGGAAGGTTATCTGCACCACCAGACCGCCTTGTAGGGGGTTGGTGACGTAGTTGTTACCGGATTGCTGATAGTAAAAAGGGATGTTCTCCATAAGACCATTGTTTTGATAACAAATGTAGGAGAGGAGGTCCCCGCGGGTGGGACAAAAATTTTATTCAGAGAGGCTGTAGAGTCAGCGACGAGAAGGTAGCGGGGCACACATACCGCTGAGATTGGTAAGATGGAACTTGACACCGAGGACGAGGGTGTCAAAAGCATCGGTGCCATCAGTACGGAATTCGAGGCGGACGGCATCATCGGCGTTCTCGGATAGTTTCTCACCGGACTTGCACTTACGGAAGCCCTTATAGCCTATGGAGACCTCGGCATTGGTAAGGGCTACACAGAGGGCCTCATTATTGTCAAGGTTGATACGAATGCCCGGATAGGAGACTCCGGCCAGACATTCATTGATATACTTATGCTTGGCCTCGTGCTCATAAGGATGGTGCATATCAACCGCACGGACGGTCCATCCGAAACGGGTGAGTTCCTGTATGACGACATCCTTGAAGTCCTGCTGACCGGCGATGGCATAGCCTTTGAACTTGGCAGTGGAGTCATAGAAGTAGGTGACTTCCTTATTCTTGGCCATCTTGGGACGGTAGTAACGGTGCCAATCGGCCATAAGTTCACGGAGCTTACGTTCATGCTTGACAAAGAAAGACGAGAGGACGTTGAGGCACTCACAGCCGTCACGCTTATAAAGTTGGCCGGTGACGACCCAGTTGATATTGGCGTTGTAGTCCATGGCGATATAGAGGGGGAGGTCATCGACTACATCACCATCAAGGGTACAGTCTTTTAAGGCACTGAGCATCTCAAAGTCTGGGGTCTCATACTCATTGGTGACACCATTGGCGGCGGTGGTCTTGCGGCGTACTATGTTCTTATCTATGGCCGGGCAGTCATCAGGTATATAACCGTGGACGTTATCAAGGTCAAGATTGGAATAGAAGCCGTCATTGGTCTTGACCATCTTTTTATTGAGTATGGAGATGGCAAAGACCACGGGCGGCAGGTCACGCTGCATACGTGCTATATAAGACTCACCAAGCAGATCAACGTTATCCAGTGTGCTGGTGCGGAAAAAGCAGAAGGCATTACTCTGGAGTGACTCTATGTAACGACGGTAAGAGCGGGACTCACGGATACGGGCTATGTCAAAATCCTGCTCGGGGGTGATGAGATACTTATGGCAGTAGAGAAGTTCGGCCTGCTGAGGTGTGATGAGGTGGTGCGAGATGCACATGTCAAGTACGGCCTTATTGATACGAGGGCCGTAGTTGGGCAGTATGCGGTAGGGTCCCTCATGATTCATGATAGCCTGTGCCTGAGCGCGGACGGCATCTATCTGCTCCTTACGCAACACTATGAGCGAGCAACCATCCTTACGGGCGGAGCGCAGGAGGTCACTGTACTGCATGACACGATCAGCATAGGCTGTAAGCTCTTCCTGAATCTGACGGTAGGTGCGGTCCTGATAGGGACCGAGGGTGGGATGGTTATCGAGGAGTTCCTCCTCATGCTCCAGCCAACTGCCTTTGATGGTGAGGGAGGCATCGGACACAAAGCAGGTAGAACGGTAGAGGGGGTTGAGGTCTGAGAAGGACTCAAGACCGTAGGGGTGTGTGATACCGGAGAGGGTAGGCATGATTTCTCCGTCTATCTTGGACTTGCTCATGTACTTGCACTCATCACCTATAATACTGTTACAGGTGATGGAGTTTGCAGAACCGACGACAGCCAGTGATATGAGTTGCCAAATGGTGCCGTTGGCAAACCAGATGACGTTATCATAGGTCTTGGGGCGTACTATGGGTTCCTGAGCAAAACGGGGCGGACGGCCCCAACCGAAATGGACTCCCTCCTTGAGACCGAAGAAACGCTCTATGGCGGCAATAGTACCAGGGACGGTACGGGTGTAAAGCTGCTTGCGGGAGTTGCCGAGCCAGAGGTTTGTGGCTCCAGGCATTGACATGGAGACACGGTAGATACGGGGACCAATCACACCATCGGTCTTACCGAAACGACGTGAGCCGAGAACACGTAAATCCCTTGCACCAACGCGGTAGATGCGTTGCTGCATGGGATTCATATAGACGTAGCGCGGTTCACTCATTGGTTCTCATCAAAGACATCTTTCTCTGGCTCCGGCTCGGGCTGCTCATCGGGTATCTGCCATTCACCATCAGGAGACTGGATGAGGTCTGTGACTTGTTTATCAGTAAGACCGTACTTACGGGCCATGCGACGTTTCTCCTCATCGGTATAGTTAACGCGGTCACGTTTGATTATGCTGACATCATCTGTGATACCGATATCCATTGAGGGCATCTGCTCTGCAGGATTGTCACGCTGCTCAAAGTTGTGGTTGAGTCGCATCTTGATTTCGGCACCGGACTTGACGGCACGGGAGTCTGCGTTTTTCATGCCTTCACGTATAAGCCAATCAGAAGCATCCTGGACTTTGGCACGCTCGATATGCTCTGTGGAGACGGAGAAACGACCTACGAGATGGTCAAAGAGAGCCACGTCATTGGATATCTCTGTTATGGTGCGGTCTTTACCGGGAGTGATACGGAGGACACGGACGAGCTCCTGAGCGCGGGCATCACCGCCACCGGCTTTTTCAAGGATGACGGCATACTCGCGCTGTGCTATGGAGCGGATGAGATCCTGAGCACGTATCTGCTTATCGGTAAGCCAGACCTGATAGGCCTCATAGACTATCATAGCACGTAAACGCTGGTCGGGGGACATGCGAATACGGGAGATATTCAGGCCTCCTTTAAGCCAGCGTTCTACGAGATCTATGTACTGCGGGGATAATCGACCCATTCAGGATAATTGAGAATTGAAAATTGAGAATTGAGAATTAACAAAAACCTGCATTAAGCCTTGGTGTCAGCTTCCTTGGTTTCCTTTTTGGATTCCTTTTTGGCATCGGCTTTAGCGGCTTCTTTGGCTGCTTTCTTATCGGCGGCTTTCTTTTCTTTCTCCTCCTGCTTGGCGGCGTTGAGGCGTTGGTTATCGGCTTTACACTCAGCAATTATGGCATCGAGTTCGGCAGCCTCTTTCTCTGAAATGAGAGGACGTAACTGAGCCATACGCTCCTCAAGGCCCTTGATGCGGGTGTCAGTGTTGTCCTTATCCTTACGGGTGATGTATCGGGTGAGTTTGTCTATCTCCTCTTTCTGAGCGGCAGCCTTAGCACGGGCCTCGGCCTGGGCGGGGTCATTGGCATCAATATCGGCAATAACCTTGGCCTTGAAGGCATCCTGTTCAGCACCTATCTTATCCCAATAGGGACGCAGGATGGTACGGAGCTCATCGGGTTTCATGCCCTGCTGGACGATTTCATCAATGAAGGTCTTATCCTCCTTGAGGCGGACATAGACTACGGCGAGTTCATTATCTACCTGAGCGTAGATGTTCTCATACTGCTCTGTTTTCTCAGCAGCCTCTTTTGCGAGGGGTGCGACCTCCTCCTCGGGGCGGCCATCCTCGGCCATCTGCTTGGCACGGGTAGAGGCCTCGGCAGCGGCGGCGCGGATATCACGGACGCGGGTTACATCCTCACGCAGGGCGGGTGAGAGGAGGAAAGCAAGCTGGTCAAGATGCGGAAGGTTCTCTGGTGCTCCGGAGATGAAAGCGGAGGGAGCGGGTGCACCCATATCGGCACGACGACCAAAGAGGGTCTGCTCATTCTCTTTTCTTTCTGCTTCGGCGGCTGCGGCGGCGGCACGAGCGGCGGCTTCCTCACGGGTGGGACGGCCTACATGCGGAGTGAATGAGGGGGCGGCGGCTGCGGCGGCACCGAGGTCGGCCGTCACGTCATTAAGGGTGGAGTCCATGAAACGGTGCATACCGGAGATATAACGCTTGTAGTCACGTACCATACGGGCATCACGCACGAATGGACGGGCAGCGGGGACGGATTCCAACAGGGCGAGACCGCTCTCAAAAGCGGGGTCAAGTTCGGCACGAGGGAGGCCGGCATCGAGGCGCGGCAGGGTGTTGGCGCAGAAATCCTTTAACTGGTTGAAAAAAGACTGTTTCTGCTCCTGAGACATCTGTGGGTAGAGAATCTTGGACATAATAATGGGGTTTTGGGGTTTGTTTATACCCAAAAGTAGGGATTACACCACAAGAATAGGGACAAAAAAGCGTTCCCCACAAGCCCGGGGCGGGGCAATGCGGGGAACGGCACCTGCTGACTACGGTGTGAAGGGTTATGCCTTGGTGTACTCCTTGGTGACAACACTCGAGTCGTTGAGGCCAGACTTGACAGCGATGGCCTTGACAGTGGTTGTGGCACTGATGGTGAATGCTGCGGAATAAACGGGGCTTGCCAGGGTAGGTGTTGAACCGTTGAGAGTGTAGTGTATCTCGGCACCTGCAGTGGCGCAGGTGATAGATACCTCACAGGTCTCACCCTCACCAAATGAGGCGGGAGAGATAACGGGATCAGCAACCGACTGTGTGGGGTCTGATGAGGAGGCACGGAGTGATTCCCAACCGCCCTGCGGAGCCTCGACATAGAGGTTCTGATACTTGACACCCTTGAGCTGGAACTGCAGGGATGTCTGGCGATCATCCTCAGGAGCGGCACCGGTGGTGCTGTTGATTCCGTCGGTATCGGCCTCGACACGGTTGTTGGGGTCATACATGATCTGTGTGTCCTCACCATCGACTACGATGATACCGATGTCAAGGTTGTTGAAAGCACGTGAGAGCTCGGAGACCTTGCGGTTGACGGCATCAATCACTGCCTGGTACATAAGGTTGAATCCCTTGTTAGGACCCTGTGAAGAGCCTTGAATCTGCTGGGTGTTGCTCTTGAGCTCTATCAGATAGAGACCCTTGCCTGCCTTGAATACAGGGGTGCTATAGACATTGCGGGTGCGGGTGAGAGGAGCAGCCAGGTCAGACTTAACAAAGAAATATGCCTTATTGGAGGTGCCTGCAATGTTCTCATTGCAATTATTCTCATTGAGAAAATCTTCAAGAATGGGGCAATTCATATTGTTAAAGTTTTATTTGTTTGACAAATGGTCCAAAACAGGGCGGGCACCCGAGAGTACCCGACCCTGATAGGGATTGCTTATTCGAAGAATGCAGTCAGACCCATTGGTACACCGGTGGCCTCAACAGTAATGGTAGCCTCAGTTGAACCTGTGCTCCAACCAACGAAGGTCTTTCCGTCCGCAGGAGTAGCTACGATTGTAAGCAAGTCACCAGCCTTGAACTCCTGAGGATCAGTGTAGGCAGCACCGTTGACGGTAACTGAACCATAACCGGCCTTATCAATGGTGATAACCAGACGTGAGTTGGTGAAGTCACCGTTGACTACGTTAGGTGTGAGCGGGTTCTGGATGGTACCATCGGAGATGACGAAGGCGTATGACAGCGGATTGAGCAGACGGGCACCCTGGATGGACTGAATCTGGAAGATTACATCCTGAGCGTCATCGTCTGAACCGAACTGTACCTTAACGAATGACTCATTGCTCTCTGAATCCACACCATACTGCAGGTTGTTGGGTACTGTTGCCATGAGGCGAGTACCAACACCCCAAGCATCGGACGGAGTGAACACTACGCGAGGCATCTCGGGGATGGTGAATGAGCCGTTAGGATTGCCGTCGGCACCGAGCAGATAGTTGACCTTGATGTTACCGTGGAACTTGTTGCTGTAACCCTGAGCGATGTAAGAGCCGCGAGCGAGGTCACAGTGCAGGATGATCTTTTTCTGCTGACGCAGACGAGGATTCCAGCGCATGTACCAGTCATACACGGTATCATAAGGTGTGCTGTCATGAGCATTGCTGGGAGCGGTGATGGCATCGCACTCAACGATGTTACCGTTGGCAGCATTGATGACACCGGCCTCCATATCCTTGCGGATAAGAGTGTGGAAACCGTCATAGAGAGACAACTTGGCCTTATCGGGGTCAGAGTTATTCTCAAGTGACATGTCACCAAAGAAGAGGTTTGAGGTCAGGTCCTCAGCGTAAGAAGCGAGGATAGCCTCAACAGCGACAGTTGAGAGAGGATACTCACCTCCGGCCTTGCCGTCGGTGCCAAACGGTGTCTCGACGTAGTTGTCAATGTTGTCCTTGTAACGGTTCCAAGAGAGCTTGGCAACCAAGGTGCGCTCCTTGAGGAAACCGATGGAGTTTGCAACAGGAGTGCCGACAACCTTACGACGAGTGGTACCACCCTTGCGTACAAGGAAGGTATCGGTCTTTTTGTACTGGATTCCGGAAATCACCTGGATTCCAAGACGATCCATGAGTTCAGGATCTGAGTAGGCAGGACCCATGATGATGTTCTTACCTACCTGCTCGGCCACATGGGTCAGAGCATCCTTTCCGATGAAAGCTGTGTTTGCAGACATAATAGGAATTGTTTAAAGATGAATAACTGGTTGATTACACGTTGTGGTTCTTTTTCCACTCAGCACGGATCTTGGCATTCTCCATAGGAGACTTGCTGGGATCATAAGCGGGCATACCCTCAGCCTGAGCGGGAGCACCTGAGCCACCGTTGTTCTCAGGTGAATGCTGCTGCTCACCGGCGGGAGCATTGGTGAGTTCCTGAATCTGAGCGTCACGGTCAGCGACGGCCTGATTGGCAGCGGCCAGGTCAGCCTTGGCTTTCTCGTTCTCGGCCTTGAGGGCCTCATTCTCAGCACGGAGGTCAGCGATGGTCTTTTCAGACTCAGCATTTGCGTTTGCAAGGGCGGTCTGATTCTCCTGACGGAGACCTTCCATATCACTCTCATGAGCTGCGTTGAGCTCCTGCTCGCGCTGTGCTACGGCATCGGCGGTAGCCTGGCGGGCGTTCTCTGTTTCCTGCTTGGCCTGATCCAACTGCTGCTGGAGGTCAGCACGCTCTGCGGCACCCTGCTCAAGGGTCTGCTCAAGGCTGTCAAGCATCTCAGGCATGAAGTGTGCACCTTCATCGGTATGCTCAAGGGCCTCTACGCCACAAGCGGCGGAGATAAGTTTGTACTCTTTCATATCTGTTTGTTTTGAGGTTGATTGTTTCTTGGGAGCGGGGGCGGCGGCCTTACGAACTACCGGCTGTGCGGTACCATCGGCCAGCGCAAAGAGACGCTGGATGCACTCACCGAACGAGAGGATGCCGTCACAGAAAATACCGAGGACATCACGGGCCAGGAAGAGTTTACCGTGGATATGGTCATCGGTAGCGGCGGGGAAGGCCTTCTTTATGTCCTTACGGAACTGGGCACCCAATTCTGCAAGGTGATCGACGAGTTCCTTATCATCACCATTGTTGGCTATGTCACGGAACCACTTGTTTTTGTCAAATGACTCGGGATCATAGATTTCATGGTAAGTCTCGGCGGTGTACTCATTACGCTCACCGGACTTGGTGGTGTAGAAAGCACACAGGACACCGATACAACCAAGGTCATTCTCGGGGTGCATGGAATAGACCTCATCACACATGGAGGCCAGGTACATTCCCATAGAGGCACACATGCCGTCTATGTAGGCGATGCAACGCTGATTGCGGGCATGGGCGTAGTCTATGGCCATCTGAAAATCAGCCTTAGCGGCGGTGGAGCCACCCGGGGTGTCTATATAGAAGATGTGACCACGGCAGTAGGGGTTATCGGCTGCCTGCTTGCACCAGTCACGAATCTCGACACTGCCATAGGAACAACCGTCACCGTTACGGGTGATGGGGCCGTCAATAGGCATGACGTTGACGAACGGCTCTTCCATCTCTGTGAGTGAACCGCGATAACGGATGCGGCCACCTTTTGTAACCTGATAACCGGAAGGGGTGACAACGAAAGTACCGTCATCCTTTACCGATGAGAGACGGACGAGGTATGAGGGTTTCTTATCAAACTTACCCTGCACGATATGGTTCTGGAGATTATGACCCAGAACATTGATGACACCGTGAACGAAGTCAGGGGATATCATCCACTCTTTTGTAGTGAGTATTTCTAATAGGCCTTTCATACTTGCTGAGGTTTTGAGCAAAAGTATGTGAGGCCTGAGCGGAGGGGTGGAATGGAATTTGAGGGGTTAAACGGGAGTTAGGGCGGAAAAAATTTTAGGTTGGGCGAGATTTAGAGATTGCGGAGGGCGCGGAATAAAAATATATCCCCGACAAAAGGACAGGATTGCCGGGGATATGAAGGCCTTGCTCCGGAGACAATGAACAGTTGGCAAAGAGTATTTCCGGAGGCAGAGGCCTATACTTATATATAGATGTCAGGCAGAGACCGGTATGAGGTGACTGCAGGACTTTAGGGCTACCTTGAGGGTGGCGGAGGGAGAGGCGGAGCGAGTATCATCAACACTGGGCTGCGCGGTGTTGGGGAGGGCGTAGATGAGATACTGGCTACCGTCTGAGCAGTCAAGCAGCAGGTGGAGGTCTTTACCGAGGACGGTATCAACGGCCTGCTGGACGGCATCAACGTTAAGAGCCACAGGCACTTGCACATCAAAAGCATAGATCACGCCTGCCTGCTGGTTGCTCTGCGAGGTCTTGACGGTGGGGGCAGAGGTGTAGCGGAGCTCTGTGTTATTTCGCGGTGAGGAGGCCAGCACGAGGGCAGGAGAGCCACTGAACAGGGGGCCACCGCTGATACGCGGGATAGAGATGGAGGCAGGCAGAGGGATGAGGCTCTGCGAGGCCAGATAGAGGGAGATGCGGACGAGCGTTTTGTCCTGGAGTTCGAGACATTCATTCATAGTGACGAGGTGTTAAGGGGTTTATAGTTTTTGTGGATTTTTACGAGATTTATGCTGTTTTTGGACGGCGATTGATGCGTTTTTATGCTCGCGGACAATATAGCGACATAAATACACAAAAATATGGGCGTTATTTAACATTATTTTAATGTTGATTTTACAGATTTTAACAACGAAATTTAAGCGTCATCGGACTCATACCGGGGCAGGCCTCCTACGATTTCATGAGGGTCTATGCGGGTGACGAGTTCATCGCCGATGACGGCGGGGCGGGTGGCGAGTGCCCGGGCCTCTTTACGCCAACGCTGCATGAGACGGCGGAGGGTCTCACGCTCTGACTGGTCATGAGAAACAGGTAGGTCATACTCCATGAAGAAACGCTCCATTATCTCTATGCCGCTGCGGTCTATACCCTTGCTCTTGGCAAAGTCAATGTTACGGGTCTCAAAGTCCAGGAACCTGCGCACGAATTCCTCTTTAAGGAGGCGGCGTAGCTGCTGGGCGGCACGGGAATCAAGCGTATAGGATTTGGTGACACGCTCCACGTGATCACCGGCGATTATCTCATTTGGGAGACGGATGCAGAGGAACTCAAAGGCATCAGTCTTGGTCTTATTTGTGAGGCGTTCGAGCGTGCAGACCTCGGCATAAGAGAGCCAGTCTGACTGGTTGCGTATGATTATGGCGGGACCGCCATTGGGCTTACGGCCCATAGACATATTACGCCAGGCTGTCTGGGAGTAGCAGGAGGCACGGTGCTGCTGATGCTCAGGGACGATACGCAGTCCGGAGGTGAGGACTACGTACTCTTGCGTGTAAGGTGAGAACTGCACGGGAACGTGATAGGGAAGGGATTGGCCATCGCCGGTACTGCGCCAGAAGGCGGCGACGTAACGGGAGACTCTTAGATATAGGTTAGCCATAGTCAGTAGCGAATTGAGAATTGAAAATTGAGAGTTGAGAATTGAGAATTCAGGCACCTGCGTTGTAGGAGTTAATGGATTTGCGACGTTCTACCTGGTCTTTCAACCAGTCAGGATCCTGGGTATCTATAAAGAAGGCCTGCGAGAACTCATACTCAAGATTAGCACCTACGCTGTTCTGCCAGTTGGGGAGCATTATGATACGACGGCAGAGGGAGAGCAGGATGAGGTCTATCATAAGCTGGAGGCGGTAGGGCAGCAGATTGAACGTGGATTGAAAGAAGCCGTACATGGTGGTGGGGTTGAGCGGACGGAGGCCTACGAAACGGAGCATATCGGCATAGAGGCGGAACTCCTGCAGATAGTCTATGCGCTTACGGCCTGAGATGGGACCGGAGACGTAGGTCAGTTTGTTACCGGGGTAGAGGTCTGGGGTTTTCATTGTTTGCGGGTGTTTGTTTGGTGTAAAGGTACTGCGACAACAGGCGCGGTTAGGGATTCTGTCTATACACGAATGACATACACTCAGGTCTCCACAAACCGGGTTGGGTGATATCAGGTTTGATGAGTTCAAAGGTGTAGGCAAACACATAGGGATTCTTTTTCCATGTGCCGGCACCAGAGAGTTTATCAATGAGCGCGGCAAAAGCATGGCATGGTGTATCAAAGCATTTGTTATGCTGGCCGCCACGAGCCATGAGTCCGGAAACGATATAGCAGTCCATCCATTTCTGAACACCCTCCAGCAAAGCATCCTCTGGTGATATATCCTGCAGACGTTCTACCTTGAGATTGGTTATGCGAATGAGGTGAGGCATGAGGTCAGCACAAACGTACATTTTATTATCCCAGGCTGGCATCTGCTCTATCCTTTCATAAGGTAAAGACATACTACGACACCACAACTCACGGGCATAGGCCCTTTTATCCTCAATGTCAGATATGCCGTCAAAAACAGTCTTATAGCTCTGAGCAATAGCTACAACATCACCAACCTTATACCGAGACTTGCTGAGGACGTAATCCGTATGAGCAATCTTTTCAAACTCCTCAAAAGGGATTTTGTCCTGACCGGGAATGATACGACGGGTCAGGGGTTTGCTACCATCAAGTACGGACGGGGTGAGGTTGTCATCAAACATTATCTTTTTCATACCACCACATTTTAGAAACGAGATTCACCTCTCGACCCCAAACATCTTTCTATATGACCGTGCATAAGCAGATCAATAACCATCTTTACAACTGGGTCCATAGGATTGTCTGCTTGAAGGCACGGGAGTTCCGGCGCACCGATACCGTCCTCATCCATATACTGACACGTATATTCGTCACCATCAAAGATAAGAGTTGGCACATAAGAGCCGATAGGAGGCATTAAGGATATGAGACGGGCAAGACTCCAGCAAGGAGAATATCCGTCAGGAGTTCTGTCACGCATATCTCTGAAAGGCCTTATGTTTGGAACAGCATAAGTCTCTCCATTATAGACATACCCATAGAGCATATCAAAACTATCAGGATCCAAGCCAGCCTTAATAAGGGCTTTTGCCTGTGCAGGATCCGTACATCCAAAGAATTTATTCTCAGCCATAGTTATAGTTCAATATTGATTTTTATTCTACATAGTCTAAGAGCCATTTGGAGGTCCTGAACGTTTTCGAGAACTATGATTCCAAAGAGAGCGAATTCATTACGGTTTGCAGGAGTGGAGCAGGCAATGTCATGATTCTGGTAACGTACTGACATCTCTTTACCACCAACGCTTATTTTGTACTCATAGTAATGGCCTTGCTCAGAACCAATAAAACCGTTCTTTTCAAAGACATCGGGAGACAGAGGGATTTGCTCCAGGTCCTCGTTATATACTTCTCTCAAACATAGACCAAGGCGGTCATTGATAAAGACATGAAAGTATGCACCATCATCTTCTGCGTGGTACTGCAATGATTTGAGTTGGCCTTTTGCACCGGCATAAGGATCTTCACCTTTTACACGGACCCAGCCATTAATTATTCCTTCTTGTGCATCCATATATGTTAAGTTTTTGCGAATTCCTTTACACGTTAGAATGATATGTAAAGAAATGGCGGTTTTTTACTCATATTCAAAGTCAAATTTTAGTTGTAGGTAGGTATCGGCATACCATTTTTTGTAGGACTTACCGGATATCCACCAGGAGAAAATCTTCTCTGCGATTTCATCCTCAGACGGCTCGTTTTGCCCCCCCCCCTCACGCCGCTATGAGAAGGGCTTGGAGAAAACCCGTCCAGTACTGGGAATTGGGAGATTGGAGCCAGCCGCCCAGATACCGGAGTTGGCCTTTCGGTTCCACCGGTGGAGTACAGCGACCATAGTGCTGTGTCGTGTCGGATTGGACGCATCGGGGGGGGTAATTTGGGAGGTAGGTTTGCTTGACAATACCCCCCCGCACGGATTTGTTTGATGGCGTTGAGCCAGCCGCGACGGACATGAGGGAAGTCCTGCATCTCACGCTGCTTTTGACGCGGAGATGACATAGGACAGAGGATGCAACCCAGACGGCGGTAGCCTTGGTCATAGAGTTCACAATGAGGGACACGGACTACCTCGTTGAGGAAGTACCATACATCTTTCTCGGTCCAGTTGAATATAGGTGATATGAGGATTGAATCCTGACCGTTGATGCAACGTACCTGGTCTTGCTGATTGACGGAGAAATAGTCCTCATTGACCTTTTTGCCTTCACGTTTCATGCGACGAAGCAAGGCGGCCTCTTTTGCGGAGATGGTCTTGCGCTGCCATTTCTTGAACTGGTCAAAGTCTCCTGAAAACTGTTTGTTGCTGACCTCTATCTCATGACGTTTAGCACGCCGGGTGGACTCTTGCTTGCGGATGCCTATGAGCGTTACCTTACCTGCGCCAGCAGACTCCTTGAGGTCAGCACAGCACCAGCGGATGCGCATGGAGGGGAGAATGCCTCGGTCCACGGCCAAAGCAAAGATGCTCTTGACGGGTGCATGTGTGATGACATCGGGGTAGCAAGTGCGGACGAAGCGGATGACATGGGGTGGATCTACGCTGGTGAAGTTCATGTGAGCGCGGAAACGGACACCGGCCAGCTTTGCGACATGGTAGAGGGCCTGAGAATCCTTGCCTCCGGAGAATGCAAGAAAGAAGCCGTCATCACTGTCATAGGTGAGGGCGAGTTTCTGAGCCTTGCGGAGCAGGCGGATGCTGTACTGCAGGCGGTCATCGAAGCCAGCGGGTTTATTTAAGGATCTTGCCATTACTATATCATCTTGTATTCTCCAATTTCAAAAGCACTCTCAGTAATATCAAGATCATCCCAGGTCTCCTCATGTGAATATCCATCGAACGAAGTGCAAAGCACTCTCAATTTATTGTTATCCCGGTCCACGGAAAGAACCTGAAAGGACATAGGAGTACTGGTGCGAAAAGCCTGACGAAATTTATCACCTTCTTTTAACTGCATTGTAGATGGTTTATTTATTTGATTGATTAGACACAGTGATACGAGCAAGAGGCTCCGTCTGGCCAATAGACTTTGGCAAGAGGAGAGACCAAAACGTATCGGCCTGAGAAAAATTCAACGTTTCCATTGCATCTTTTATGGCTGAATCAGGAGCACAGGGAGTTAAGACTACTCTGCAACCAGAAGCCTCAAGACTCTCGATGACATCGGCCTTGCGGTACACATATCCCATTATGTTTACCTCATCTTCCATATCAATATTCTTCAAAGAAAAGATCCAGGGTTTCAAACAACTCTTTTAGACAGGGGTGTAAGTCTATCTGAACCGTTTGATCATCAGCATCACCACAGCAAAATGACTCAATCCAATCATCTGTAAAAAAGGATACACCAAGTTCTGCAATGGGGGCTTCAAGACAGGCTGCGACTTTATCAATCCAGGGTTGTAGGCGAGACTCATCGAGAGGCTCCTCACGGTTAACCATATCATTATCATACATGATACTTTCAAGCATCTGTCGTGCGATAGTTTCTTTCATACCGAGGAATTCTTTAAATGGTTATGTAATCTATTTTTGAGGGATTTGAGCGAAGCCAACACTTCTTTATGTTTCTCTGTATTATAAACAACAGGGAACTGATTATTGTCAACACAAAACTGAAAATCATCTATTGCAAATTGTAAATTCGCTTCATCCTCTTCACTCCAAGCAGGGTTCTGCTCACATTGCTTTTTAAGCCAAGCAATCCATTCTGCACAGTCTGATTTCGACCATTTGTCAAAATTGGTATTCTTTCCAAGACTGAAAAGTTCGTCAAGGAAAGTTATGAGATTCTTCATTATCCTCTCATCCTCGCTCTCTTTGAGTCCGGGAAACAGAATCTCTAATGCCTCTTGCGACATCTTGCCCTCTTTAACAAGTTGTTTTGCTGTTTCTAATTTATTGGTTGCCATTTTTTAAAATAATTACATGAAAGACACAAGACTAAAACCGAACCTTATACTGTATAATTAACCTGTGATTAGTAACTCGAATAGAATATTCATCGGCCTGCAGACGTGATTTCCATTCGTTAAGTGTTGACTCAGAATAACTATACTTACTCGAAACATATATGACTACGCCATAACCTATCACCTCGCGGGTTTGCATGTCAACCAAAGATGGTGTATCATAATCTTTGATAACATCGTCTAAGAGTTCAGATTTTATCTGATCTATAATTCCGGCTACATTCTCTATAAATTTATCCATAATAAAAGGTTCTTAGCATCTATTACTCAGGTTTGATTAAATCATTGTTATATGCAAGAAACAACCCAAAAGCATTGGCGGCTTCGGCGACCTCATCGATAGTGGCAGCAGAGCTGATGGCATATTTATGAGTAGTGATCATGATCTTTTTTAGCTCCTGAGCCTGTTCATCTGTGAGATGGATTGGTTTAAGACGAGGAAGAATAGAGCCAAACGGATTCTTGCGCAG
>Ga0310695_10002145_pt1 | contig 42598 bp, 42 predicted proteins | sample RumenRJG_04DNA_FD_203882 | JGI IMG/M metagenome (GOLD analysis project Ga0310695, IMG submission 203882) | Bovine rumen microbial communities from Lethbridge, Alberta, Canada - RJG_04 (v2) (version 2) | ecosystem: Host-associated > Mammals > Digestive system > Stomach > Rumen | place: Canada... | reverse complement strand
TGCCATCGGCGTGGTGATTGGCCACGAGATGACCCACGGCTTTGACGACCAGGGCCGCATGTTCGACCAGTACGGCAACATGACCGACTGGTGGACCGAGGAGGACAGCCAGAAGTTCCAGGAGGCAGCCGAGAAACTCGCTGCCCAGTTCGACGAGATCGTCGTCGTGAAGGATCAGCATGCCAACGGTCACCTGACCCTGGGCGAGAACATCGCCGACCAGGGCGGCCTGCGCATCGCCTATGACGCCTTCAAGACCACGCAGCAGTTCCGCGAGGGCAAGATGATTGACGGCTTCACCCCCGCCCAGCGCTTCTATCTGAGCTATGGCCGCATCTGGGCTGACAACATGACCGACGAGGCCATCTTCCAGCAGACCAAGAGTGACCCCCACAGCATCGGCCGCTACCGCGTGAACGCCACGCTGAGGAACATCGACACCTTCTTTGACGCATTCGGCATCAAGGCCGGTGACAAGATGTGGCTCGACCCCGCCGACCGCGCCATCATCTGGTAAATCGTCCTATCAACTAATCACAACAAGGGCCCGCGCATCAATTGTCGCAGGCCCTTGTTCTATATTATTCTCAAGTCGCTATAGTGGCAGGTTGAAGAGGCGAGCGGCGTTGCGGTCGGTAGCTGCGCTGACCTCCTCAGGGGAAACGCCCAAGGAGCGGGCAATGAAGTCGTTGATGTGGGGGATGTAGGCACTCTCGTTGCGCTTGCCGCGATGTGGAACGGGCGTCAGGAATGGGGCATCGGTCTCGAGCATCAGGCGGTCGAGCCCGATGGCGGGCAACAACTGAGGCACGGTGCTTTTCTTGAAGGTGACTACACCGTTCACGCCGAAGTAGAAATCGCCACGGCGGCGGACACGCTCCACATCGGCCGGCGTTTCAGCAAAACAATGGAACACACCCTGGGGCACAGGGCAGTCCAGGTGGTCGATGACATCGAGGATATCATCAAGGGCCTCGCGGCAGTGAACGATGAACGGCAGCCCCAGTTCGTAGCACCAGTGCAGCTGGATGTCCAGGGCATGGTGCTGCTGCTCACGCCAGGTCTTGTCCCAATACAGATCGATACCGATTTCGCCGATGGCCACCAGGGGATACCGGTCCAGCAAGGGGCGCATCTTGTCGAGCACATCCAGGTAGTCGTCGTGAACATCCTCGGGATGCAGGCCCAGGGCCATCGAGATGTAGTCGGGATACTGCTCGTGCAGCGCAGCCACGCGGGGCACGCTCTCCAGGTTCTCGTTGGGCAGGATGATGTGTCGCACGCCGGCCTCACGGGCACGGGCGACCACCGCGTCACGGTCCTCGTCAAACGCATCGCAATAAATATGAGAATGCGTATCAATCATCTCTCTTTCTGTTCAGACAACTCGGACTACATTTATACAACTATAACTATAAAAAGTTGAAACTGTTGCCCGCAAGTTGTTTAAATAGTTTGATTAATAAGTTCTGCCGGAAAGTTTATTAGCAAGATCTATAAAGGCTTGTTGGTTGTCGTCGCTCATTTTCACACGCTTGAAGGCTGCAACGGCGAGGTCATTGTAGCGGGTGATAGCCTCCTCGGCCAACTCCCGCGCACCCAGGCGCTCATACAGGGCTGTGACACCACGCACCTTGTCGTCACGCGTAGCATAGGGGTCATTGAGCCAATGGCGCAGCTCGTTGGCATCATCTCCCTGGGCCAGTCTCATGGCATTGATGAGCAGGAAGGTCTTTTTGTTGTTCATGATGTCACCACCGATTTCCTTGCCGAATGTTACGGGGTCGCCCCACACATCGAGCATGTCGTCCCTGAGCTGGAATGCCAGCCCCATATTCACGCCAGCCTCGTAGATGGCGTTGGCATCCTCGTCACTGGCATCGGCCAGCAAGGCGCCCGTCTTGAGCGCACAGCCCAGCAGGACAGATGTCTTGAGGCGTATCATATTGATGTACTCGTCAACGGTCACATCATTACGCTCCTCATAGTTCATATCCCATTGCTGACCCTCATAGATTTCGATAGCCGTCTTGTTGAAGAGGTCCATCACCGCTTGTGAGCCGGTCTTGGCAATGTATTGTGTCGCGATGGTGAGCATGGTATCACCACTCAGGATGGCTATGTTATCGTTCCAGCGGCGGTGTACGGTAGGCTTACCACGGCGCACATCGGCCTTGTCCATCACATCATCGTGCAGGAGCGTGAAGTTGTGGAACATCTCAATGCCGACAGCGGCATCGAGGGCTGTGGCGGTGTTACCGCCCAATGCATCACAGGCCATCAAAGCCAGAACCGGTCGGACTCGTTTGCCGCCCAGGGCCATGTGATAGGAAATGGGTTCGTAGAGCTGGCTGGGTTGCTCCGGATAAGGAATGGCGGCAATCGCCGCATTAACTGTATCGAGATAATCTTGGAAAGGCTTCATTTCTTATAATTGTCAGTTTTTAGTTGTCAATTTTTAGGGCTGCCTTGTAGGCCGTTTCAAAGGCAGCAAATTCCTCAGGATTGTAAACCCTATCGCGCAGCATGTCGATGCGGGCATTGATATCATCCATGTCGGCACCAGGCTTACTGGCGTCATGGGCCAGGGCTGCGCCCAGGTCAGCCGGACGCGACGATTGGGCATAGACACACATCTGCTCATAGATTGAGTAGCCGTTGACAGTAGCCTCCATCGTGCTGTCAAACACCTCAACATGACGGTCATAACCCACTGCATAGCAAAGCCAGTGGATGAGTTCCAAATAGTCGGCAGCGGAGTCGGTATCGAACTGGCGGTCGCGCAAGAGCACAACCATGGGAGGCACCTTGAGTTGGGCCAACTCGGTGGGAGACAGCACGATGACATGGGCTGCCTGCAAGAGGGAATCCCTGCCGTCATCCATCAAGACCGAGGAGAAAGCGCGGTTGGCCGCTTTGACTTCCCAGGGCCACTGCAAGCTGTCATTACGCAACGCATTAAAGTGCTGCACTGCCTGCCGCATCGCAGCCGTGTCGCCCCAAGCCGCCAGGAACTCGCGTCCCGCCTCTTCTCCCCGCTTGCTGGCACCGCCACAAGCGGTAAGCATCAGCATCAGTCCTACAAAAAATATGGGCAGTTTTTTCATTTCTCACCAGGGAATATGGATTGATATAATTGTCTGTCTTTTTCCTTGAGATAAGAGCGGAAGGCCTCATCAAAGGCTCTCACCGCCGCCGAGTCGCGCTTCAAGGCATAGGTGCTCTGCTTGGCTTTAGCGTCCATCACCGCCCGCTGCATCGACATCGTGTCGGTGTGATCGACCGCTACCAGCGCCGCCGCGGCTCTCATGCCACTGTCGCGGGCCTCAGCGTCGAGAGGCGATTTCTCCTTGGCACAGCCAACCATCATCACCGCCATCAGTGCCACAATATATAATAAATGTCTCATCATCGATTATTTTGCTGCAAACTTACAAAAAAACTCGCATCCGCACCACTATCTTGCCAAAAAACATTGCCTCGAGCGCCACGACACATTCCGTACACCAGTTTGGGTGAAAATGGGATATAGATGATGGAATTGTGGTGAGTCTCGTTTTTTTTCCCTAACTTTGCCCCCTGATAATCAAATTAAGTGGAGACAACGACAATGAAGAAGATTACGATTGCCATTGACGGCCATTCGTCGACCGGCAAGAGCACAATGGCCAAGGCGCTTGCCAAACGCATCGGCTATGCCTATGTGGACACGGGTGCCATGTATCGTGCGGTAACGCTGTTTGCGTTGCGCAACAAGCTCATCAAGGGCGACAAGGTTGATGAGAAAGCGCTCAAGGAACACCTGAAGCGCGGCGACATCGCCATCACTTTCCGCCCGACGAAGGAGGGCAAGAGTGTGACGGTGCTCAACGGCAAGAATGTGGAACGCTACATCCGCTCGATGCGCGTGAGCAATGTGGTGAGCATCATCGCCGCCATCGGCTTTGTGCGCAAGGCGATGGTCAAGCAGCAGCAGGCCATGGGTAAGGACAAGGGTCTGGTGATGGACGGCCGCGACATCGGCACCGTGGTGTTCCCCGACGCCGAGATGAAGGTCTTTGCCACAGCAAGTGCCGAGGTGCGTGCCCAGCGCCGCTTTGACGAGCTGCGCAGCAAGGGTGACACGACGACCACCTTTGACGAGGTGCTCGCCAATGTCACCGAGCGTGACCGCATCGACAGCACCCGCAAGGAGAGCCCCCTGTGCCAAGCCGATGATGCCGTGGTGCTGGATAACTCTCACATGACTATCGAGGAACAGAACGAGTGGCTGTACCGTCTCTACCTGGAGAGGGCAAAGAGTTAATACCAAAAGTTACAGGCAACTACCAACAAGAGAGAGGGAAAGGCAAGATTCTGTACCCTCGGCAACACGGGAATCTATCGTGGCGATTATTGAGATTGAAAAGGGATCAGGATTCTGTTTCGGAGTGACGACAGCAATCCGCAAGGCAGAGGAGGAGCTGAACAAGAGCGGCCACCTGTACTGCCTGGGCGACATCGTGCACAACACTGCCGAGGTGGACCGTCTTGCCAGCAGCGGCCTGGAAACCATCACCCACGAGCAGCTGGAGGAGCTGCATGATGTGAAAGTACTGCTCCGCGCCCACGGCGAGCCGCCCGAAACCTACGAGACCGCGCGCCGCAACAACATCGAGATTATCGATGCCACTTGTCCCGTTGTGCTCAAGCTGCAACAGCGCATCCACACCACCTACCACAACGGCTGCAAGCCCGAGGCTCAAATCGTCATCTACGGCAAGCGCGGCCATGCCGAGGTGTTGGGCCTTGTAGGCCAGACCCAAGGACGCGCCACCGTTATCGAGAACATCGGAGAGATTGACAATATCGACTACTCCCGCGACATCTACCTCTACTCCCAGACGACCAAGAGCGTTCAGGAGTTCCAGCACATCGTCGAGGAGATTAAGCGCCGTGTTCAGCCAGGGGTGACTTTCCGCAGTGTCGACACCATCTGCCGCTCGGTAGCCAACCGCATCCCGCAGATTCGCCAATTTGCCGCCCAACACGAGTTGATCCTGTTTGTCAGCGGTGCCAAGAGCAGTAACGGGCGCATCCTGTTCGCCGAGTGCAAGGATGCCAACCCCGAGTCCCACCTCATCAGCAGCGAGGTTGACATCGACCCCGCCTGGCTTGAGGGCAAGGAGCGCATCGGCATCTGTGGGGCGACCTCCACGCCACGCTGGCTCATGCAACAAGTGAAAGATGCCGTACAGCACATTATAGAAACCAAACCAGAAGTCCAACAGGGTTGTTAACAGAGCAACAAGAGATATGACCAAAAGGAACCTCATCATCGTCATCATCCTGCTCGCCATCATCGATATGGTGGCCGCCGGGTGGTACATGTCACGCCGCATCGAGGCCAGCGGTAAGAGCCAGAACTTCTTTGAGCAACGCGACTCGACAGAGGCCGTCGCCGAGGCCGACACGACCATCAACGCCTCCCAGGCCGATGTGTTCAGCGACCTGCAACACAACACCTACTACTTTGCCGCCAACGAGCCCGCCATTAATGGTGACCAGACTTCCTACTATACCAGCATCAAGCATGTGAAGGTAAAATGGCCCAAGAAGATTAACGGCGATGTTGAACTGGCAACGCTCAACAAGGAGTTGATCAAGCGAGCCTTCGGCAACACACAGTCCCAGATGAAGGACGCCCGCTATGCCTACCTGAAGGAACCCAACTTCAATGAGCCCGTGGGTGATGATTTCCGCACATTGAGCTCTGCCCCTAAGATTTATCCGGTGTATGGCAATGTGAGCCAGGTTCTCGTCTATCCCTACATGACATCGCAGCGACTGCTGGTGATGGAGATTGACAAGGTGAATTATAACGGCAACGCCAGCAGCGAATCAAGTACATTTGTCCACTATGACCGCCTGCGGCACCGTGTGCTCTCCCGCACCGACATCCTGGTAACCGACACCGAGAAGGAGAACAAACTGCTCAAAGTCATCAACAAGAAAATCGACGAGTTGAACAAGAGCCGTGGCGAAAACAGCCAGATACAGCATGCGCTGAATGTTCCCGCCGAGGTGTGCTGCGGCAAGAAGGGTGTCTTGTTCCAGTTCAAGCATGGCACGATTGCAAGCGAGCCCATGGAGATTCTGGTCGACTATGAGAAGCTCGAGCCTTTCTTCACTGAGAGCTTCGCCCAACTTGTCAGCTACAACGACGGGTACCACATGTACCCCAAGGACATCAAGCCCGAGCCCTTGAACCCGACAGCCTCGACGACCAAGAAGGCCGAGACCACCGTCAAGAAAAACAAATACAGCAGCGGAAAATCAAAGGTTGTCAAGCCAACACGAACCAAGAAGAGGAGATATAACGGGGCAAAGCGTAGATCTGGACATCGCATTCACGCTGTGAGACATCAAAGGAGCCATCGCCAACGCTGAGGCCTCGCTGCTCGAGTGCCTGCCGCATGGCCGTGAGTGCCAATTCCTCGGTATTATTATCCTTGCTCAGATGGCACAGGAAGACATAGCGCAGGCCGTCATGGTAGTTGTCGGCCACAAAGCGTGCTGCCACGACATTGTCCAAATGGCCCTTATCACCCATGACACGGTCCTTGAGCATCTGTGAATAGTGTCCCGTGGTGAGCATATTATAGTCATAATTGCATTCTATCATCAGATAGTTGGCTCTGCTCATGTAGTGGGCAGCGCGTTCAGTGATGATGCCCATATCGGTGGCGACGACAAAGCGTTCACCCTCATACTCGATGCTGAAGCCCACACTCTTGACATCATGGCTGGTCTCAAACGCTGTGATTTCCATGTCCAGAATCCTGAAGGGAATCTCCTTGAAGATGGGCACATGATGGTCGCGAATGCGTCCGCTGATGCGGCAGCGCTGCAACATCTGACCCATCACGCCCATCGTGCAGTAGACGCTGCAGTGGCATGCGCTCACGGCAGGATAGAGACAGCGCATGTGATCCTGGTGGGCATGGGTGAGCAGGATGCCCTTGACCATGCTGGACGGGATGCCGTTGCGCTGTAGCTCGGCGAAAGCCTGGTCAAGCGTCAGAGCGTCCTGCCGCTCGGGATTCTTTTTCTTGCGGTGATACTTGACGGGTTCCCTGATGCCCGCATCGATGAGGATGCCGCCGCGCGGTGTGCCCAGATAGGCACAGTTGCCGCTACTGCCGCTACCGAAGCTGATGAAGCACAGTCCCTTGCCCACTCCGCTGTTGTGCGGTACCTCGGGCAACGCGTCATGCGCCGCCGTGGCTCGGGGTGTGTCATCGCCGTCAACATCGAAAGCGATTTTCAACGGGCGACCCGTGTTGGTATATCCTTTATATTTGTTTCCAGGCATGGAAGGTTACGATTTCAATGATTTAACAGGAAAATGGTGGGTATCTTGTGATAGTCATACTGTGCCCTTTTCCATTCCCCTAATGTGCGGGTGATGATGCTCTGGTTCTCGCCGGTGATGTCGCTGGCCACACACAGCCGCAGTTGAGCCGGCAGGTGCTCGGCCAACTCCGCGATGAGCCGGTTGTTGCGGTAAGGTGCCTCGATGAAAATCTGGGTCTGACCCTCGCGCTCGATGCGCCGCGTCATCTCCTTGAGCCGCGCCTGTCGTACAGCGCCATCGATGGGCAGGTAACCCTCAAAGGCAAAACGCTGGCCGTTGAACCCTGATGCCATCAGGCTCATCAGGATGCTCGACGGGCCCACCAGGGGGAAGACCTTGTAGCCTTTACGCTGGGCGATGGCCACCAGGTCGCTGCCGGGATCGGCCACGGCAGGACATCCCGCGTCGCTGATGACGCCCACAGCCTCGCCGCGCCCAATGGGTTTCAATAGGGCTTCGATGGCAGCGGTATCCTTGAGGTCGGTGTGCTCGTTGAGTTCGCTGAAGGTGAGGGTGTCGATATCGATGTCGCGGTCACACTTCTTGAGGAAGCGTCTGGCCGAGCGCAGGCTCTCAACGACAAAATGCCGTATACCGCGCACCACCTCCAGGTTGTGCGCAGGCAACACCCTGTCCAGCGGCCCATCGCTCAACTGGCAGGGAATCAGGTATAAACCAGCCTCTGGCATCCTCTAAATGCTATTGTTTATCAGTACAAAATGCAAAGTTAATCAAAATTTTCAAGCTCATTTCAATTTTATTACTAATTCTTGCAATTGCACGGCAGAATATGTCGAATGAGGGTAACGGCGATAAAAAGCTGCCGGAAATGTTGCTGGAATGATTTTTTTAGGTAATTTTGTGCAAAGATTACATTGAAAAGACATTGAATGATTGAGCGTCACATTATCATCGACAAAGTGGACCCCGTGACATTCTACGGGGTGAACAACAGTAACATACAACTCATCCGTAACCTGTTCCCAAAACTGCGCATGGCTGCCCGCGGCAGTGTCATCACCGTCATTGGCGACGATAGCGAGACAGCTGATTTTGAGCAGAAGATACACTCGCTGGCCGACTACTGCGCCACCTACAACACCCTACCCGAAGATGTCATCATCGACACCATCAAGGGCACGCCGCCCAAGCAGCTCAAGATGGATGATGTCATCGTCTATGGCGTAAACGGCAAGCCTATCAGCGGCCGCACTCCCAACCAGCAGTTGCTGGTCAAGACATTCACCAACAACGATTTGACCTTTGCGCTGGGGCCTGCCGGGACGGGTAAGACCTATCTGGCGGTGGCACTTGCCGTGCGCGCGCTCAAGAACCGCGAAGCCCGCAAAATCATCTTGTCGCGTCCCGCAGTCGAGGCCGGCGAGAAGTTAGGCTTCCTGCCCGGCGACATGAAAGACAAAATCGACCCCTACCTGCAGCCGCTGTATGACGCGCTCGAGGATATGATACCACAGGCCAAGCTCAAGGAATACATGGAAAACAATGTGATTCAGATTGCCCCGCTGGCCTTCATGCGCGGCCGCACACTCAACGATGCCATCATCGTGCTGGACGAGGCCCAGAACACCACCACCCACCAGATCAAGATGTTCCTGACCCGACTGGGCATGGGCTCCAAAATGATTGTCACGGGCGACACGACCCAAATCGACCTGCCACGCAGCGTGACATCGGGCTTGATACACGCGCTGCGCGTGCTTGACGGCGTGAAAGGCATCGGCAAGGTGGAATTTGAGAAAAAGGACATCGTACGCCACCAACTGGTGCAACGCATCGTCGAAGCTTACGAGCGCTTCCAGGAAGAGAACAAACTTTACAACCCCGACCGCCGCGAGGGCCGCGACGACTATAAGCCGGCAGGCGAACAGCAATGAACAGCACCGACAACGGCAACAAGGTCGAGCAGGTAACGCCCTACGGCACCCAAGGCACGGCCAAGACAGAGCAGGTCAGGCAGATGTTTGACAGCATCGCGCCTGCCTATGACTTCATGAACCGCGCCATGACGCTGGGCATCGACATCTGGTGGAGGCGACTGGCTGTCAAACGGTTGCAACGCATCAAGCCCGCAACAATCCTCGATGTGGCAACGGGCACGGGCGATTTTGCCATCCAGTTGCACCACTCGCTACGCCCCCAACACATCACAGGCATCGACCTGTCGCAGGGGATGCTCGACGAGGCCCGCCGCAAGGTCAAGGAGAAAGGTCTGGAAGAGGTCATCACCTTCAGCCAGGACGACTGCATGGCGCTGCACATGGACAACGAGTCGGTCGATGCGGTGACGGTGGCCTTCGGTGTGCGCAACTTTGAGCACTTGCAGCAGGGCTATGAGGAAATGGCGCGCGTGCTGCGCCCCGGCGGCATGCTGTGCGTGCTGGAACTGTCCACGCCGCGCAACCGCCTGATACGCTGGTTCTACGACTTGTACACCCTGCACATCATTCCCTGGATAGGGTCTAAAAAAAGTGGCGACAAGAGCGCTTACCGCTACCTGCCGCAGAGCATCGCCGCTGTGCCCCAGGGCGATGAGATGCTGCAACTGATGCGCAACGCAGGACTCAAAGACGCCAAGTTCAAGCGCCTCACCATGGGCGTGTGCACCATCTACACAGCCGTTAAATAAGTTAGGAGTTAGAAAAAGAACGACTCCTAACTATTTAACATATTGGTAGCCGAGGTCCTCGATACAGTCGATGATGAGCTGGTCGGGGACGGAGCCCTCGACAAGGGCGGTACCCTTGGCAAGGTCAACCGTTACTTTTTCAACACCAGGGAGAGCGGCAAGACCTTTCTCGACATTGGCCTTGCAGTGGGGGCACATCATGCCTTTTACTTTAAATTCTTTCATTGCTGTGGTTTTATTATGTTTGATTTGGTAGGATTTCCAGTATTTTGCCCCCAGAGCGACAATAATCATGCCAATCAGGAAGATGCTGCACACGGTGTTGAACCATGAGGCGCCGTGCATGCCGTGGTGCATGACATGGCTAGGCAGAGCCGCAGTTAACACCTCGCGCAAGCCTGGCCAATAATCCACCAGCACACCGAAGCCGATGGCACCACCGATGATGGACAGCAGATAGACAACGGTGGCCTTGCGCCCGAACGCGTTGTTCACCACAAACATCGACGCCACATTGGCGGCAGGGCCGGCCATGAGCAGCACCAGGGCACAGCCAGGTGACATTCCCTTGAGCATCAGCGCCGCAGCAATAGGGATGGAACCGGTGGCGCACACATACATCGGCACGGCCACCAGCACGATGATGAACATGTTCAACAGCGGCCAGCGGGCATAGGTCGAGAAGAAGTCATCGGGCAGCAGCACGGTGATGAGAGTAGCTACCACCAGACCGATGAGCAGCCAGCGCCCGATGCTCTGCATCATGTCAAAGAAGCCGTACTTCACGGTCTCCCTGATTTTGTTCCACAGGCCCTTGGGCAACTCGCTGAACTCGTAGTTGGCATCCCCGCTCACATCGCCAAGGGCGCCTTTGCGCTCCCAGTGACCCACCGACAAGCCGCCGATGAGCGAGGTCACCAATGCCGCCACGGGGCGCAGGATGGCAAAGGGCAATCCCATCATCGAATAGGTGGCCGCGATGCTGTCCACACCCGTCTGGGGTGTGGCGATGAGAAACGATGTGGATGCAGCACGCGACGCACCGCTGCGACGCAGGGCCACCGCCGTGGGAAGCACGCCGCACGAACACAGCGGCAACGGAATGCCGAAAGCCGCCGCAGTCACTACCGACCGCAACCCCGTCCCCGCCAGATAACGGCTATAAATCGCCGACGGCACAAATGCATGCAGTACCCCCGCGATGAAGAAACCCAGCAGCAAGTAGGGTGACATGCCGTTGAGCATCGACACAAAAGCGTTGACATAGTCCATCATAACAGGCGCAAAGGTAGAAAGAAAACCGCATTAGGCGAATAACCATAGGGCGAAAAAAAGAACTTTTCGGCACTTTGGGAGCAAAAACATTTGTGCAGTTAAAAATAATGAGTAATTTTACCCCACAAGAAACAAAACAACCATCGATATGGATATCAGACTACCAAAAAGGATGGACGGCCATCAGCCTGATGTGCTGATAGAGTCCAAGCAGATCACCATCATCGGAACCAACGGTGCGGGCAAGAGCCGCTTCTGCTCAGCACTTGTTGACGAGTTGGGCGACAAGGCTTACCGCATCTCGGCGCTGAAGGCGCTGTTCCCCTCCCCCGCCAGTGCCAAGCCGCTGCCCGGGTCGATCGAGGACATCTTCAACCGGATGAACAATGCCAATCCTCACCTCAAGAACACCGCTGATACCGAGTTTGACAAACTTTTCTATGTCATGCTCAACGATGAGTTCCGCGAACTGATGAACTTCAAGGCGCACAAACTCATGAACGAGCAGATGGAGTTTCCCAAGACCAAACTCGACATTACCGTCAAGAAGTGGCAAGAGGTGTTCCCCAAGAACAAGGTGCTGCGCGAGAACGGCAAGCTGATGTTTGCCACCGAGGGCTATGAAGACAAATACCCGCTGATGAGGCTGAGCGACGGTGAGAAGTCGGTGCTCTACTACATAGGTGCGGTGCTGTACGCGATGCCCGATGCCGCAATCCTGGTGGACGATCCCGAGACATTCATCCACAGCAGCATCATGCGCACGCTGTGGAATGTGCTAGAGCAGATGCGTCCTGACTGCACCTTCATCTACAATACCCACGACGTTGACTTTGCCAGTTCACGCATCGACAACCAGTGTGTGTGGGTCAAGGAATTTGACCCCGAGTCGATGGCGTGGGACTATGAGGTGATGCCCAGCAGCCGCAACCTGGACACGGCGCTGCTCGACCTGCTGGGTAGCCGCAAGCCCGTCCTGTTTGTCGAGGGCGACGACAAGCACAGCATCGACTCGCGCTTGTACCCGCTCATCTTCCCCGAGTATACCGTCAAGCCGCTGGGCAGCTGCAACAAGGTCATCGAGACGGTACGCTCCTTTGGAGACCTGCAGGGTTTCCACCAGTTGGACAGCCACGGTATCGTGGACCGCGACCGCCGCAGCGATGAGGAGGTGGAATACCTGCGCAAGAAGAACATCCTGGTGCCCAATGTGGCCGAGATAGAGAACATCCTCATGCTCGAGGGTGTCATCCGCGCTGTGGCACGCCACAAGCGCCGCAACCCCGACATCGTCTTCCCCAAGGTCAAGAAGCGCGTGATTGAAATGTTCACCCGCGAACTCAAGCAGCAGGCCCTGATGCATGTGCGCCATCGCGTGAAACACGATGTGGAACTGCGCATCGACATGAAGTTCCGCACCATCAGTGCCCTGGAGGAGCACATGATTGAACTGGTGAGCGAGATCAACCCGCGCGGCATGTACGACCAGTTGTGCCGCGAGTTCCACTACTATGAGGACAACAAGGACTACGCCAGCATCCTCAGGGTCTATAACCAGAAACTCATGCTCAACGAGAGTAATGTAGCGACGCTGTGCGGCTTCAAGAGCAAGGACGACTACATCCGAGGCGTGCTCAACATCCTGAAAGGCGGCAGCGAGAATGCTGTCGCCATCCGCAGGGCCATCAAAGAATGTTTCGGCCTCAAGGAGAACGAAGACCCCAAAGAGCAAAAGCAAGACCAAGAACCTGAAACCACCAACCAGCAACCGCAAGAATAACTAAGACAGTGAAAGACAACAAGGAAGCGACCCTAGCCCTTGGCACGCAACCCGTCGGACGGCTGCTGTGGCAGTATGCCCTGCCGGGTGTGATAGCGATGACGGCATCATCGCTCTACAACATGGTGGACAGCATCTTCATCGGCCACGGTGTGGGCCCGATGGCACTGGCTGCCCTGGGCATCTCGTTCCCGCTGATGAACATCGGTGCGGCATTCGGTGCGGCAGTGGGCATCGGCGGCTCCACGCTGATGTCGCTTCGCCTGGGCCAGCGCCAGTATGACAAAGCCAACAATGTGCTGGGCAACATGGTCGCCCTGAACATCATCACCGGCGTGCTGGTGGGCATCGTGTCGATCATCTTCCTGGACCCCATCCTGACATTCTTCGGTGCCAGCGAGCAGACGCTGCCCCATGCCCATGAATACATGTTCATCCTGCTGGTGGGCAATGTCATCACCCACCTCTATCTGGGACTCAACGCCGCCCTGCGTTCGGCCAGCAAGCCCCGAGCGGCGATGATAGCGACCATTGTGACAGTGGTGCTGAACACCATCCTCGACCCCATCTTCATCTGGCCCTTGCACATGGGCATCAAGGGTGCCGCCATCGCCACCATATTGGCGCAGGCTGTGGTGCTGTGCTGGCAGCTGTGGCAATTCAGCCGCCAGCGCGAACTGCTGCACCTGGAATGGCGTTTCCTGGTACCGGCGCGCAACATCGTCAAGGACATCGTGAGCATCGGCGTCTCGCCCTTTGCCATGCAGCTCACGGGCTGCGTGATAGCCATCTTCATGAACAACGCGCTGATGAAATACGGCGGCGACCTGGCCGTGGGCGCCTACAGCATCGCCAACCGCCTGGGGTTCATCTTCTTTATGGTCATCATGGGCATCTGCCAAGGTTTCCAGCCCATTGCGGGCTACAACTACGGAGCGCGCAACATGGACCGCGTCAAGCAAGTGCTGCGCTTGACCATCATCGCATCGGTGATAGCGATGACGGTCGGTTGGATCATCGGCGAGTTGTTGCCCGGGCCGGCCACACGCCTGTTTACCGACGATAAGCAACTGCTGGCCATTTCCATCCGCGGCATCCGCATCAATATGCTCGTCTTCCCCGTCATCGGCTATCAGGCCGTGGTGACCAACTTCTTCCAGACCATCGGCAAGGTGCGCATCAGCATCTTCATGTCGCTCTCGCGCCAGTTGCTGTTCCTGCTGCCCATGCTGTTGCTGTTCTCATCGCTGTGTGGCCTCGACGGCGTGTGGTTCTCACTGCCTGCCAGCGACTTTGCCGCCTTCCTCGTCGCCGTGGTCATCATGCAGCGCTTCAAGCTCCAGCAGACCCCCCGGGCGTCCGTGACGACCTAACACTCCCCTTATCCTAATTGCGTAATACCCAACAAAAGAAGCGAGCCGTGAGCCCGCTTCTTCTCATGTATCTATCCACAGTGGTCATCGATTGCCATGGAGCACAATTTCGATAGCAAGAGTCACATCATCGATGTCGATTCTGCCATCCTCATTCAGGTCAGCCATCGACCTGACATATTCGGGATCAAGATTAATAACGTTTATTGGCTTACCCAACACGATATCAATGAGCAGGACAATATCATCAATGTCGATAGCACCGTTACTGTCAAGATCGCCAAGCATGTGCGGTATGCCCGTGCTGCCATATACCTTGATGCGGAAAAACGTATCATTTCTATAACTGCACACATCCGCGTCAAGACCTGCCAACTGAGCCTCTCGAACAACAAAAATCTGCCTGGAAATGAGGATATCCGGGATATCGGTCACCTCATTACCCTCGTCAAACAAAGTCAAACTTAATCCCAATAAGGGAGCATCATCTTTTCGGAGCGCACCCAGTTCCTCATACATGGCAGCGTCTTTGGCCGAAAAATGATAAATGTCACCACTCATATTCAAAACCATTGCCCTGTAGACGTCATACTGGATCCCGTCGATAGTCTCGGGTTGTTGTTTTGCCCAAAATGCATTACAAACAGCAGGAAGGCGGTCTCCGTAACTCACTGACTGGGTAGAGGAGGGTTTGCTAAGGGCAATATAAGAGGGCACAAATATGCTGAACTCCAATGCACTATAGGTAATCTCGTTGTACGGTTTACCTGGACTATAGTCTGACGGGGTCAGAGCCTGCATGGTCTCATTCTCGTAAATCTCATCATCATCCAGCCATAGCCACAATGTCTGGTTTGCCGAGGACATGAAACTCAATTGGTTGTCATAAGTGAGAGGGACACCCGCATCGTTATAGGTATTGCGGGCAAACAAGTGGTCATTAGTCTGTGCGGCAAATGCCGATACAGCACAGAAGGCCAGCATCACTGTAGCAAAAAGAAAATTTTTCATCATCTGATTAGTTATTGGTTAATAATAAGACCCCCAGCCCCTTATAGAGTCACAAAATGGCCAAAAGCGAGGGCTGAATTGCCACACTGCAACTTAAACAGGTAAAGGCAATGCGCTTTTTATTCTCAACAAAGTCAAGATTAAGGATAATTCACTCCTTATCGGCTGCGAATTTAGTAAAACCATGTTATACCACAAAATTATACCATAAAAATAGTTTCACTAAACAGGACTAACACCAGCAGGAACTGAAGGAAATACATTTATCGGTTGCATTGTAGCCCCCCATTACCACTGAAATCTATCATGAGCCGACGAGGTGATTATTGCACACACCACACATACATGTGCCCGATGGAGCGAGAAATAATCACAGTGGTTTGGGGTCGTATTGTCTTTTTTTGTAATTTTGTGGGGTAAAATCAATTCTGGAATAGAAATGCCATATTTTTCAGTGATAGTGCCGGTGTATAACCGGCGTGACGAGGTGGAGGACCTGTTAAAAAGCCTCACCCGTCAGACCGACACGGATTTTGAAATCATCCTGGTGGAGGACGGCTCGACCGACCCCTGCGAGGACATTGCTTTGCGCTATGCCAAGGAATTGGACCTGCGCTATTTCTATAAGGACAACGAGGGGCGTTCCATCGCCCGCAACTATGGCCTGGAACATGCCACGGGCCGATATTATGTCTTCTTTGACAGCGACTGTGTGATTCCGCCCGATTATTTCAAGACCTTAGGCCGTGAACTGGCCAACGACTATGTGCCGTGCTTTGGCGGTCCCGACGCGGCAAGCGACGACTTCACCGATGTGCAGAAGGCCATCTCCTTCTCGATGACCTCGCTGCTGACCACCGGCGGCATCCGCGGGGGCAAGGTGCAGATGGAGAAGTTCGTGCCGCGCTCGTTCAACATGGGCTATTCACGCGAGGTATATGAAAAGGTGGGCGGTTTCCGCGAGATGTTCAGCGAGGACATCGACATGAGCACGCGCGTTCGCCAGGCGGGCTATGACATCCGCCTGATACGCCCAGCGTTTATCTACCACAAGCGCCGCACGAGCATCAGCAAGTTCGCGCGGCAGACCTATGTGTTCGGCATGTCGCGCATCACCCTGAAACTGCTCTACCCCGACAGCCTGAAATTGGTTCACTGCCTGCCCGCCGTATTCCTGGCTGGCTGTGTGCTGCTGCTGTTGTTGTCGCTGTGGAAGTGGTGGTTCATCCTGCCCATCGTGCTCTATGCCGCGATGCTGTGGATTGCAGCCCTGGTCCAGACACGCAGCCTGAAGATTGCGTGCCTGGCTGTGGCTACGAGTTTCACCCAACTGTGCAGTTACGGCTGGGGCTTCATCAAGGCCTGGGTGTGGAAAATCCTCCTGCGCCACGGCCGCGACATCGACGAGGAAGTGGCAATGAGAAAGGGAAAGTGAGTAGAGTTAGGAGTTAGGGGTTAGGAGTCAGGAATTAGGAGTTGTGATGGAGGAGAACGGAAACAACAAGCAGTCATTGATGGGGAGCCGCAACATTAAGGAGACGGTGCCCGAAGAGGACCGCCCGCGTGAGAAGGCCAAGAAGCACGGCTTCGGGAGCCTATCGACTGCCGAACTGCTGGCCATCCTGCTCAGGGTGGGCACGCCTGGCGAGTCGGTCGTGGACCTGTGCCAGCGCATCCTGCGAGACAACGACGACAAACTCTACCTCATCGCCCGCAAGGGCATCAACAACCTGGTGAAGAACTACCACGGCATCGGCGAGGTCAAGGCCATCGAAATCCTCGCTGCCCTGGAACTGGCACGACGCTACCAGCAAGAGGAGTTTGACGAGCGTTTCAAAATCACGAGCAGCGACGATGCCTACAAATACCTGCGTACCCGCATGGAACACCTCGACCACGAGGAAATCATGGTCGTGCTGCTCAACCACGCCAAACAGGTCGAGGAGTGCGTGCGCATCAGCAGCGGCGGCACGGCAATGACCGTTGCCGACATCAAGATGATTCTGCGCCCCGCCATCGAGCGCCTGTCGTCGGGTATCATCCTGGCGCACAACCACCCCAGCGACAACCCCAAGCCCAGCGTGCAGGACGACCGCCTGACCGAGCGGGTCCACGGGGCCTGCAAGGTGATGGACATCCAGCTGGTGGACCACATCATCGTGTGCCGCGGCGGCCACTACTATAGTTATGCCGACCACGGCTGCCTGATGTAACTACTCGAGTAATAATTATCTATAAAATACTATAGACAACTATGTGGAATATGATTAAAATGATGCTGGGGCTTGCTGTCATCACTATGGTCGGCGTAGCCTGCAGCCCGAAAAAAGAGTCACCCAAAATGCTTGTACTTTACTATTCACAGACATCCAACACCAAGGGCGTGGCACTGGAAATCGCCACCCGCCTGAATGCCGACATCGAGGAAATCGTCCCGGTGGAGCCTTATGACACGGCCTTCGAGGCCACAATCGAGCGCTGCATGAAGGAGCGCGAGCAGGGCATCACTCCCGAAATCCAGTCCCTGAAATCCAACATCGCCGACTATGACATCATCTTCATCGGCTTCCCGGTGTGGTTCGGCACCTATGCCCCACCCGTTGCCGCATTGCTTGACAAAATCGACCTGAGCGGCAAGAAGGTGGTTCCGTTCTGCACCTTCGGCAGCGGAGGACTGGAGTCGAGCACGAAAGACCTAGCCGCCAAGCAGCCTAATGCCGAAATCCTGCAAGGTTATGGCGTCAGGGCCGCCCGCATGGACGCTGTCGCCAAGGAGGTGGACCAGTTCCTGAAAGCCTGCGGCTTTATCGAGGGCGAATTCTTCCAGCCCGCGGCCTTCCCCGAGCAGCATCCCGTGAGTGCCGACGAGGCCGCCATATTTGACGCCGCAGTCGACGGCTACCCGATGCTCAATGCCAAGTCGACCGCCGTGGCAATGCGCGAGATTCCCGAAGGCATGGAATACATGTTCAGCGCCAAGGATCTGCCCCGCGATGACAAGGGTGGTGAACCCAGAGAGATTTTGGTCTATGTGACCGTAGAGAAAGGCAAAGCCCCGGTGTTTACCAAGGTAGTGAGATAATCGCAGCCTGCCCGTCCACACATCATCAACAACTTGCCCCCTTGTGGGCGGGTTCTAAAACTGCCCGCCAACAAGGGAGCGTCACTAAAAATGATGAGTTTTTCAGGGACATTCACCTGATTTTGGGATTTCACATCATAAAAAGTAGGTATAATTTTGCAGCGCCAATAAGGCGAATTGCCGTCTACAGCAAACCATCTTTCACATTATGATTATAAAAAACACTTTCATTACTGCTATCTTGACCCTTATCGCCGCAAGCGTCAGTTCGTCGACTCTCGCGCAAGACTCGTTGAAGACTGTCGTCCCCATCTTGAATTACACGGCCGACCTGGTGGTCAACACCCACGGCGGCATCAAGACCGGTACAGTGTATCAGGGCTATGGCGAAGCGGGCGTGGAAATCAACCCCTGGAAGAATGGCCAGTTTAACTTCTCCATTGCCTCGACCCACGGCGGCAGACCCACGGCCACACTCGTCGGTGACTGGCAGGAAATGGACAATAAAGAGGCGAGCAATCACATTTTCGCCCTCAACGCATGGTACCGCCACACCATCGGCAAGTTCACGCTTCAAGCGGGTCTTCAGGATGCCAACGACAGCTATGCGACATGTGATGCATCCGATCCGCTGCAGAACACCGCATTTGGCGGAATCGCGGCATTCATGTCGGGAGGTAATGTCCCCACAATGCCCACCAACGGACTGGGCTTGAATGTCCAGTGGCAAGTCCACGACGCAGTCATGTGGCAGACGGCAGTCTTTGACGGAGGCGTCATCGGCCTGGACGACGGCAACAGGTTCAACCTCAAGCACAAGCTGAGCAGCAGCAAGGGATACCTGCTCGTCACCGAGGCACAACTGGCACCAGCCGCGCTCGTCATCAAGGCAGGAACTTACTATCACACCGGACTCGAGAACTACGGTTTTTACGCTTCTTGCGAAAAGTCATTCCAGCTGCAAGGACAGCGTGCCGTCAATGCCTTTTTCACCGGCGGCTATACTCCTCATGCGACAGATGCCGCCACGGCCAGCATCACCGGGGGTGTCTCAATGACCTCTATATTCAGCAAGAGTGGTGCCGACGCATTGACCGCAGGATTAGCAACTGCCCATTTAGACGGCCACAAATGGGAAACCGCCATCGAGTTGAATTACCGTTACCTGCTGGGCGACCACTTCTATGTCTCGCCCGACATGCAGTGGATTCTCCACCCCATGGGCGAGCCTGAAGCCAAAAACGCGCTCGTGGGCACATTAAGGCTTGGATTTGAATTGTAATCGACTTTTTATTTAGGGTGCTCGGCCAGATAGCGCCACAGGGGAGCCGCCATGAGGGCCTGCAACTGGCGGTTCTCGCGCAGCATGGCCTCTACCTCGTCGCGCGACAGTAACAGCACGGCGATGTCCTCGCCGGAGTCCAGGCTCTGGTCGCTGAGGCGCTCCACGCCCTCGGCCAGGAAGCAGTGCGTGATGTTGTCACAGATGCTGGGATTCTGCCCCACCGTCAAGATTTCGCGCCACTCGCCGCCGCCGTAGCCCGTTTCCTCGAGCAGTTCGCGCCGTGCGGCATCGAGCGGTGCCTCACCCTGCTCGACCACTCCGGCACACAGTTCATCGAGGACGATGTCCATCGCGTGGCGGTACTGCCTGACCATGACGAACTCTCCCCCACCGGTGATGGCGATGATGTTGACCCACTCGGGATATTCCAGCACATAGTGCTCGGGGTTGATGCGCCCGTCGGGCAACTGCACCTTGTCGACACGCGCGGTGAGCCAGGGCCGCTGGATGATGTAGCGGCTCTCGAGCGTGGTCCATTTCTTGATTTCCTTAGCCATGATTCTTGTCTGTTACCATTATTATAACGCACAAATGAGATTGAATGTTACCCGACAACAAAGAAAAAAGTGATGCGGCCTTGCGGTAAAGGCAGGCGGCGCCCCAACAAAAGCAAATGAAAAATTTGCTTTTCTATTCGTCTTGCACTACCTTTGCGCTTACAGAACAGAAAGTGGACAAGAAAAAGAAAGAAGAGGTAAAACTGTGGTTCCCGCTGCGGGTGACCTACAACCGCGAACTCAAGGTCAAAGCCGACCTTGACGCACTGGGTGTGACCAATTTCGTGCCCATGCAGTACCGCCGCGAGGAGCGCAACGGCCAGATGGTGAAACGCCTGGTGCCGAGCGTCCACAACCTCATCTTCGTGCAATTCACGCCCAGCGAGATGACCGCCTACAAGAAGTCGACTGCGTTGCCCATCCGCTACATCATGAACCGCGCGACACACAGGCCCGTCACCGTGCCCAACGACGAGATGGAGAACTTCATCAGGGTGGCAGGCACCTATGAGGAAAAACTCGTATACCTCAGTCCCGACCCGGGCGACTTTGCCAAGGGCGAACGCGTGCGCGTCATCGGCGGCCCGTTTGCGGGAGCCGAAGGCATCTTCATACGCGTGAAGGGCGACCGCCGCGTGCTCATCAACATCCCGGGTGTCGTGGCCGTGGCCACCACCTTTGTCCACCCGTCGATGATCGAGAAAATCACTGACCCGGAGCCGCACGCTCTGGATAACGCATTATAGAACAATGGACGACAACAAGCAGAAAGTGGCCCTGATAACGGGCATCACAGGCCAGGACGGTTCCTATCTGGCAGAGTTCCTGCTCGACAAGGGCTACGAGGTGCACGGCATCCTGCGCCGCAGCAGCAGTTTCAACACAGGACGCATCGAGCATCTGTACCTCGACGAGTGGGTGCGCGACATGAAGCAGCGCCGGCTCATCAACCTGCACTATGGAGACATGACCGACAGCAGTTCGCTCATCCGCATCATCGAGAAGACCAAGCCCGACGAAATCTACAACCTGGCGGCACAAAGCCATGTGAAGGTGTCGTTTGATGTGCCCGAATACACGGCCGAGACCGATGCTGTGGGCACCCTGCGCCTCATCGAGGCAGTGCGCATCGCCGGACGCGAGAAAACGACCAAGATCTATCAGGCAAGCACCAGCGAACTCTATGGCAAGGTGCAGGAAGTGCCCCAGCGCGAGACCACGCCGTTCTATCCCCGCAGCCCCTACGGTTGCGCCAAACTCTACTCGTTCTGGATTATGAAGAACTACCGCGAGAGCTACGGCATGTTCTGCGCCAACGGCATCCTGTTCAACCACGAGAGCGAACGCCGCGGCGAGACCTTCGTGACGCGCAAAATCACCGTTGCCGCAGCCCGCATCGCCCACGGCCTGCAGGACAAACTGTACCTGGGTAACCTCAATGCCCTGCGTGACTGGGGCTATGCGCGCGACTATGTGGAGTGCATGTGGCTCATCCTGCAGCAAGACGAGCCCGACGACTATGTCATCGCCACGGGCGAGTGCCACTCGGTGAGGGAGTTCTGCACCCTGGCCTTCCATCACGCCGGCATCGAACTGCAATGGCAGGGCGAGGGCATCGATGAGAAGGGTATCGACAAGGCCAGCGGCAAGGTGCTCGTCGAGGTGGACCCGAAATACTTCCGCCCCGCCGAGGTGGACCAGTTGCTGGGTGATCCCACCAAGGCCAGAAACCAACTGGGCTGGAACCCGCACAAGACCTCATTCGAGGACCTGGTGCGCATCATGATGGAATATGACATGCAGCACATCAAGAAAATCTATCATCTGAAATAGACGATGCAAAAAGACGCAAAGATATATGTGGCAGGCCACCGCGGCCTTGTGGGCAGCGCCATCTGGAACAGCCTGCAGGCCAAGGGCTACGCCAACCTCATCGGTCGCACCCACCAGGAACTGGACCTGATGGACGCCGTGGCAGTGCACCGCTTCTTTGACGAGGAGCAACCCGAGTATGTCGTGCTGGCGGCTGCCCATGTGGGCGGCATCATGGCCAACCTGAAGTACCGCGCCGACTTCATCTACCAGAATCTCGCCATCCAGCAGAATGTCATCGGCGAGAGTTGGCGGCACGGCGTGAAGAAACTGCTCTTTCTGGGCAGCACCTGCATCTATCCCCGAGAGGCCCCTCAGCCCATTCCTGAGACTGCCCTGCTCACCGCTCCGCTGGAGTACACCAACGAGCCCTATGCCATCGCCAAGATCGCTGGTCTGAAGATGTGCGAGTCGTTCAATCTGCAGTACGGCACCAACTACATCGCCGTGATGCCCACCAACCTGTACGGGCCGCGCGACAACTTCAACCTCGAGACCAGCCATGTCATGCCGGCGATGATTAGGAAGATGCATCTGGCCAAGATGCTCAACGAGGGCGACATCGACGGCATCCGTGCCGACCTGGACCGCCGCCCTGTGGAAGGGGTTGACGGCAGCGCCACCAGTGAAGCCATCATCGCCCTGCTGGAGAAATACGGCATCCTTGAGGATCGACTGCGCCTGTGGGGCACGGGTGCGCCCATCCGTGAATTCCTGTGGAGCGAGGACATGGCCGACGCCAGCGTCTATTGCCTGGAGCATATCGACTTCAAGGATGTGCGGGGCACGGGCGACGAGGTGCGCAACTGCCACATCAACATCGGCAGCGGCAAGGAGGTCACCATCCGCCAACTCGCCGAACTTGTCAAGGCCACCGTGGCCTACCGTGGCACCATCGAGTGGGACAGCACCAAGCCCGACGGCACCCTGCGCAAACTCACCGATGTGAGCAAACTTCACGCCCTGGGTTGGCGCCACACCATGGAACTTGAGGACGGCGTCCCCGCCCTCTACCGCTGGTACCTGGAGAATTAATAACACTAAAAAAGACACTGACTATGAAAAGAGAAGTAGGCGCCGGATGCGGCATCATGTTGCTGGCATTTTGCCTGTTGTTCATCGCTGGCGGAGTTGCAGCGGTGATTGAAATGTGCGGTGAAGGCGATGGCGCAGACGGCGCCCTCGGACTATTGGTGTTTGTCCTCCTGCTGTCTCCTTTCATTTATTGGGGATATGCGATGTTCTACAAGTCCATGCACCCTGGCAAGCCCGTAAAAATCACCAAGAATGTCGCTCGCTATGGTGGTGCTGCATTGCTTGTCTTAGTCCTCTTTGCCATTTGGGCCGCCCTCAAGGGGAATCATGTCGATAAGGTCGTCAAGCCCATCACCGAGATTGCCCAACAACCCAAAGAGTCCAAGGACAGCGTCGTCATCACTCCCGTGATGGAAGAAGACCCCTATCAAGAACTGGATGAACTCATTGGTCTGGATTCGGTGAAGGAAGAGGTGCACACCATCGCCAACTTTGCCAGAATCCAACAGCAGCGCAAAGCACAGGGTCTGAAAGTGCCCAAGATGTCATTCCACCTCGTGTTCACCGGAAGCCCCGGCACGGGTAAAACCACCGTTGCACGCATTGTGGCACGCATCTACAAGGACCTGGGCATCCTCAAGAGCGGACACACCGTCGAAACCGACCGCTCGGGCCTCGTGGCCGACTATGTGGGACAAACCGCGACCAAGACCAATGCCGTAATTGACTCGGCATTGAACGGTGTACTGTTCATCGACGAGGCCTATGCCCTCGTGCCCGAACACGAAGGCTATGACTACGGCCAGGAAGCCATCTCCACCCTGCTCAAGCGCATGGAGGATGACCGCGACAGACTCGTGGTCATCATTGCCGGCTATCCCGACGAGATGAAACGCTTCATCGACTCCAACCCGGGCCTGCAGTCGCGCTTCACCCGATATATCAACTTCCCGGACTACTCCGAGCAGGAATTGTTGGACATCTTCCATCTGTACCTGAGGAAGAACCAGTACACCATCACCGACGATGCCGAGCAACTGCTCAAGAACAAACTCAACTATGTCGTGGCCCACAAGACTAAGAACTTCGGTAACGCCCGCTATGTGCGCAACATCTTTGAACGAGCCGTCGAGCAGCAAGCCAACCGCCTGACGGCCAAGCGCAACATCAGCGACAACGAACTGTCAGTGCTGACCAAGGAAGACATCGAGAAAGCCTTCAAGGTAAAGAATAGAAACTGATATTGTTCACCTAAAAACCCTCATCAACATGACCAAGTTTTTCATCACTGTCATCGTGTGCATGACAACATCGCTGTCCATGCCAATTCAAGCCCAAGAGGTGACCCAGGATGAAATCGCCAGCATCAGAGCCGCCTATAGCGCCGCTAAAGAGCAAATGGAACTCAACAGCCAAGCCGACGAACTTAGCGTGCCGCGCAGCGATATGGAAATCGTCAGCCATTATGTCATTCCGGGTAGCGGTCCCACCGAGGATGTCATCCACTACTATTTCACAATCGATGAAGACCCTGAGACTGGTTTATATATCTACAAGCCCTATCTGATCACCAGAAGTTTTAATATTGCGGCCCGAAAGTTCTATCAGGAATACCTCATCGACAAGGAGTCAAGGCTGCTGTTCTTCTTCCAAAGCAACGACGCGTTTGAAGGCGGCATCGCCGAGACACGCTTTTACTACGGCAAGCACGGCGTCCAAAAGGCCGTCAAGGGTGACGCCACGCTGGATGAAGAGTTCTGCGTCAGGGGCGCCCAAGAACTCATAAATGCCTTCAACTTGATCATGAACAGCAACTACGACTGACAACATCGCCGCCCTCCGCACATCCCGAAAGCCTGAATCACCAGCCAACTAACCATCCAGAAAAATAACCGGGAAGCCTGTTGATGGTCTCCCGTTTCCTTTTCCTCACATCATGCCGTCGAAACATTCTGGACAGTTCCCGACGATATGGGCCTTGATGGGCGAGGCCAGCAGACCTTCTTTTAAGGCTCTTGAATGAAACCGTTTCAAATTGCGCACAAGTACCAAAACTTACACCGTATTCAAACTTGGCACGGTAATTGCAGATATAGGTTCGAACTCATAATTTTTGGAGAATTATGAAAACCCTTTATTCATCGGGGTTTCAAGAGATCTGTACATAAAAAGTGTACAAGAAATTTTCCACCTCAAATTTAGCCATTTTTAACTTGCAAATTTAGCTATTATTTGCCACTCCACCAAGGAAATGGCCTATTATTTTTTTGCTCCCACATAGTCTCTTTTGCCATAGATTCACATCATTTTCGTGGCGGAATAATACTCTGTCTCAAACATTTACACGTATTTGATATTACAGTGTGAACGGAGATAGGCTAGAATGCTATTTCTGATACTTGATTTGGAAGTAGTCGAGCAGGGCCTTGAAGTTATCTTGGGCTGTGAGGCATGTGTCAAGCAGGAAGCCTTTGGTGCGGGGCCATTCTCGAAGGCCTCGATAGTAGAACATCTTCAGATCGTCGGTGATGATGAAGGGGACGATTCCAGCCGATAAACATTCTTTGAACATGATCAGCCGGCCTACACGTCCATTACCGTCCTGGAATGGGTGGATCGCCTCGAAACGTTGATGGAAGTCGATAATGTCCTCCAAGGTGTGCTTCTTAATGGCGTTATATTCTTGCAGCAGCTCTTTAATCTGTCGGTGAACGTCGGAGGGTGCTGCGGTTTCCATGCCTCCCACTTCGTTAGGCAATCGTTTATAGTCTCCCACAGCGAACCAGGGCTTTCGAAAGTCAGAGGTGCCGGACTTGAGTATCAGGTGCAACTGTTTGATGAACGATTCAGTCAATTTCGCTCCCGCATGTTCAATGATACAGTCGATACAGCGGAAGTGATTAGCCGTCTCAATAATATCATCCACCTTAACAGCGACGTCGGTAATGCCGATGGTGTTAGTCTCGAAGATATACCTCGTTTGCTCGTGGGTCAGGCGGCTACCCTCGATGTGGTTGGAGTTATAGGTGAGGTCGATCTGGACACGGTGATAGATACCTCCCTTAACCCTTCCGTCCTTTTGCTCCTGGAGCGCGGCAAGTAAGGGTGATGTCTTTGAAGTTTTTATCCGACTGGGCAAGACGGCATCGGCAGGGACATTCCACGACTTACCCACGAGATAGGCACCGTCAATCTTCCCGCTCGCACAGTAGTTACGGGCGGTGCGTTCCGAGACATTGAACTTCTCGGCAAATTGCTTCACTGATATATACTCCATCGTTCTATCGGCAAGAAAAATCCATTATTCCGCGGCAAACATACCCATTTTTGCCGACATCGGCAAGAAAAATGCGCGAAACCATCCAATGAGCCCACTTGAGGCTGTAGCTGACAAGTTCATTCCCCCAAAGCCGCCATGAACTCATTTCTTATGCTTCTATTTGATGACAAGCACTGAATTTGTTAAAAAATATTAATTTTTTTTCGTGTTTTGAGACACTTTTTTACGACCCTTAAAATTGAAATAATATACAAATAACATATACATAAGTTTTAAATAAGTCCCAAATAATATAGACCTAAAAAATCGACAATCTTAGGCACCTAATCATCTACATAATAGTAAATTAAGGTGGTATTGCAAGTTCGAAAAATAGTGGTACCTTTGCAGCGCACTCCGATAAACGGGGTGCTACAAAATGTTTTTTTATGCAATAAATATATAATTTATGGAAAACATTATTTTAAAGCACTTCGGCTTGTCCGAAAACGATGTAGAGGCTCAGGCCCTGAACGAGGAAGTAACTGCCAACGCAGCTATGAGTGTAAACAATGTACCCGCGTGCGAGGGTAAAGTAGAAGACCTGGATGAAACTGGCGGTGCACCTGCACATGAGGAACCGGATTCCAGCTCCAATCATGGGGAGCAAGAGCAGAAGCCGCTGATGAAGGAGCGTGTGGTTCACACCTTGAAGAAGAAAACTTTGGGTAAGGTTCTCGTCATCAAGTCGAATCGCAGGGATCCTAGGCAAATCAAGGCCAAGCAAAAGTCTTGTCGCAAGCACGGTATGCTCGTAAGCGCCCTCTTCGCCGATGCGACTGCCGCCTTCGATGCCGGTTACGTACTTGTCAATCCCATCACGGGTGAAGTGGTTAAGAATCGCGAGGAAACCTTTGGCAAGCTGGTGATCATGGAGGGCAACATCAGGTTCTGGGCATGGCTTGCCGAGGTAGAGCGCATTAAGGAGGAGAAGCGCAAGTCCAAGGGCAAGGGCGAAAGCAAAACTGAGAAGCCCTTTGAGTATACGTTCACTTATCGCCACATCACCGATCCCAAGGTTTTCAAAGATCAGTATCGCCACATCAACATCGACAATGTGCCCACCAAGGTCCCTGATTTTGCACGTGACGTAATGGATACTGAGAGAGAGAATGCTACCGTTGTGTCCTACGCCAGCAAGATTGATCGTGGGCTTGTCCCCAAGGCTGCAGGTTTTGCTACCAAGGGTAAGGAAGTAAAGAAGGCTGATATTCAGGCTCTCATGGCTGGGAAGATGCCCAGTATCTTCAACGATGGTCATAGCGACGAATTGGAGATCTATCAGATGATTTTTGAGGGAGTATGCGAAGGTTTCGGCATTGCAAAAGAAGCTCCCATCAAGAACAAGACCTTGAAGGGCACCTTCATCTGGCGATGGATTGCCAACAAGATGAACGCAACCGATGCGGGCGACCAATTCGATCTCGCCGTTAAGGTTATCAGCATTTTCACCAGCATGTCGGCTCAAGACAGCGAGCGTATCAATAACGCCGAGAAGACCGAGACTCAAACCCGCGAGCAGGTCATCCACGGCATCCTCGACGAAATGTACAACCGTAACAAGTAATAACAAACATTATTAAGCACGCCCCTCGTTGCTGGGCAGCCGTCTGACGGCGAGGGGCTTTTAAAACAACAAAACAATGAAGAAAAATGAAGGCCCTACTGCACAGGCCAAAAACGTGCAGATTAAATTTCGGCTTATTCCTACTCCGATCCAGATGAAAGCCATCAATAGGAAATTAGTCAAGGAATTCATTGAGGTCGAACTGAGGGATTGCAAGTGTCACCTGATGAATGGTGAGTACGCTGAGGCTTATTGTGTCCTGCAAAGGATTTTCCACATCCATGAACCAGCTAGAGTCGCTCTCTACAAAATGCATGCCTACGAGTTAGATGGGAAGGAACTCGACCTTAACGTGTTGATTCATCATATGCGCAACGCTGCAGCTGACGGGCACATTCCATCAATGCGTCAGCTGGCAAAATTGTTCAAGGCTGAAGTTTTTGAAGACAAATATGGTGAAGCAGAATTGTGGATGCTCAAGGCGAGCATTCTTGACCCTGGTCGTGAAAGGGATTCTGACCTTTTCAATCCCGAGAGCACTCCCCGTCATTTGCTGGTAAAAGATGTTCTTGAAGCCCTTGATGAAGGAATGGACTCTTTTTACAATAACGAGGAAGCTGCGCAAAAGGCAGCCGCAATTCCAATCTCTCTTCCGTTTGAAAGAACATTCATCGAGATCCTTGGCGGTTCGAATTGCGAGGCGCTGCTTGAACAAACCGTTGAACCCCTGCTTAAGGGTGAATATGACACGGTCGAAAGCCTTCTTAAGCAGGCTAGCGAGTACGACAATGTAGCTGCTCTGATATTCGCTGCTCAGCTCTATGATGGGATTGGCAGAAAAGAGGACTTTTTCGACAATATTGAGATGGCGGCTTCCTATGGAAGTGTTCCCAGTATGTTCACCTTGTCTGCATGCTATCGTTGTGGATATGGAGTTGAGAAGTCCGATGACTACGCTGATGCTTGGTATTGGATGGCGTCCCAGTACGATATTGATAACCGAGGCCTGAAGGAGGCTATCCTGTTGAGCGTATAATTGTTGTGTACCGATCGCTTGGGTGGTTCGCCACCCAAGCACAATACAAATTATATTTTATGAATTACACCACTATCACATGGACGGAAATGTCCTGGAATCCGGTTACTGGATGCAATCATGCTGGAACCGATGAATGTGACGGTTGCTATGCTCTTTCTATGGCACTTCGCCTCAAAGGTATGGGCAACCCTCGTTATGCTAACGGATTTGAGGTAACCCTTCATCCTGAAGCATTGAATGAACCGCTGGCAATGGACCCCAACAAGGAGTTCATGTGCTTCCTCCCCTCAATGGGTGATTTATTTCACCACTTAGTACCTGATGATTTCATCGACCAGGTGATGGATGTTATTTGTCGCACTCCTCAAGGTATCTATCAAATCTTGACCAAACGCAGTGCTCGTATGGCGAATTATTTCAGTACACACCCCTGCCCTCCTAATGTATGGTTAGGTGTGACGTGCGGCTGCAAGAAGTCTTTGTTCAGAGTGGAAGACTTACGTCATGTCGCCGCACCGGTACGTTGGCTGAGCATCGAGCCTTGCCTTGACGACTTAGCCAACGAAGGACTTGACCTCAGCGGCATTGACTGGATTGTAGTCGGCGGAGAAAGTGGTCCAAAGGCCCGTCCCATGCAGGAAAAGTGGGCATTGAACCTGAAGCATCTTGCTGATGCTAATGGTACATGCTTTTTCTTCAAGCAGTGGGGTGCTTGGGGCGCTGATGGCGTTCGGCGCAGCAAGAGTGCAAATGGTCATCTCCTTGGTAGTGTTGAGTATCACGATTACCCGACGCCTCAAGTAAATTATTAAATCATAAACTGGCTTGGGCGGTCCGCCGCCCAGGCATTATAAAAAAAGAAATGAAGATAATTAAATTAAACTCTGCTGGCATAATTGTCAGCTCTAGCGATATTGAGGCGCTTGAGAACGTTCACACGTCACTTGCTGAACAGGAAGAAACGAACTCAGCGTCCGAGGTTTCGCCTCAGTTGATCTACGTACGTGTTTCGACGGATACCTTTGAAGCCGAGCCCAAAAGCAGGATGTGGAAGTGGTTCGCCAGTTTGTGTGCTCGCATCGTGATTGTGGGTATTATTATCTCTGATTATATCAGGAAAATTAAATGATTAATATCAAGAAGAGTGGTTGGAAGACCAGAGGTCTTGCCACCACGGGCGGTGTAGTTTCGCCGTCCTCACGAAAAATGAAACTGTCGAGTGAATCAACTGTAATGGACTCAGTGATCAACTGTTATGGCAAGAAAACCACTTTACATTAAACAAGGAGACATCGAACTGAGGGCTAATACCACTTGGGAGATGAAAAAGTTGGCTGAAATTGTCAAAGACAAAGATATTCCCAGAAAACACGAAGTAAAACTGGGGGGCTGTAGCTCCTCTGGATATGGCGATGAAGGGGAGAAGAACGCTTGGAAGTGGGTGCTCGGCGGAAGCACGGTGCTTGGTTTAGGTGTCCTCGGACGTTTGTTATACCAAAAGTATATCAAGAAGAACAAGCCTCTTCAAGTGCTTCCTACCCCAGCACCTGCTCCCGTAGTTGATGTACCCTATGAGGAGGTGGTGGTCCCTCCCCAGCCGACGGAAAATCAAGAACCTCCCAAACCCAAGACCTGGAGTGAGAGGTTCCTGGAAGAGTTTGGACCACTGCCCGAGCTCCCCCCGATCCTCCAGTTCGTCGTTGAGCGCAGCCCTGCTGGATACGAGGTGGCGATGACGGTGACGCTGCTCTGCGCGTTTGCGGCGCTGTGCTTCTCTAAGGTGCGAGCTAAATACCAAGACGGTCAAGTCCACGCCCCAAACCTGCAGGTGCTCGTAGAAGGCAACTGGGGTGCTGGCAAAGAGAAGTTCATGACCGCTCTGAACGCCCTATTCAAGCGTTTGTTTGATCGCGACAAGGAAAAGTACTCGTCCTCCGATGAAGGGATGATTATCCAATGGGCAGGCATCGGTGCAACGGAATCAAAGTTCATTGACATTCTGGCAAACAATGGCGAGGTTCACGTTCTCATGGTTAGTAGCGAGGTGCTTGCGGTGGTAAACAACATGAGAAAGCAGAATGGCCTGAACGCTGAGTATTTTCGCAAGGCGTTTGATAACGGTGAGGTTTACCGAGCCAACAAGACCAAGGACATTCAAGGGTTGTTTCGCGTGTTTATGAACTGCATACTTACTGGAACCAAAGGTGATACAAATATGTTCAGTTCAAAAGACGTGGAAGGAGGTACTGCATCCCGTATCTGCTGGCTTGAGATTCCAGACAGTGGCCGATACCTCGAAGCCCTGATCATTGAAGATGGCGAAGAGCTCGAAAGGCATAGAGATCAAATTGAAGAGTGGAATCGGCTCTACTGCTATAGCCATGATGAGTCGAGTGGTTGCGATATTCCTGCCGAAGAACACTTCATCGATCTTGACTACGTAAACGACGCTATCAAGTCATGGATTGATCTCCAATGGTTAAGAGCAAATGGAGACCCAAATGATCCTCGTGTTGGCGCTCGTGGCAGAATGGGAGCTATCGCGTTCCATTGTGCTATGGTTATCCATATGCTTTTCGGTTGTCCTGGTCCTGATAAGACTCAGACTCGCCGAAAAGTGGTTGATCTCACCATCTACCTAGCCAACTACTGCATGGAGAAATTCCTGTGCAAGTTTGGCGAAATCCAGAAGGTGCAGCGTAAACTCAACAACCAAGCTGAGCAAGTTAAGACTACCTCAGGCACAAGCCAGGACATACAGAAGTCTTCATCCCAATCTGATGAAGATAATTACTATGGTGGGTTTTCAAAAGCTCAAGTTAGAAAGATGGCAGAGATGCACGTTCCAGACATAGTTGGTTTTGGAACTATTGCAAAGGCATTTGGACTTACCGGTGATACTGGCAGAAAAACGGTTGAACGTGCCATTAAAAAGTATCGCAAAGAGATGGAGAAGCAGCAAGGTAAGTGATTATAAAGGGGGACAGTCACGGGGGACAAGACCGGCTGTCCCCTTTTTTTGTGTCTCGCCAAAAACAAGTTAACAGCTTGATTTTCACAGGGGGACATAGGGGGACAACGGGTGGGACAAGGGGGACGGTCGGGGTCACACCAACGGAACCCACGGCGCAAGGATAAAAAGGCCGCCTGAGAAGTATAAAGAACCCTTATTAGTATAGAGACAATTACATGCCCCCGAGAGGACCGCCGGTATAACAATGAACACGCTGGCGGCATGAGGGGCAAAGACAACATATAACCCGATGGTATGGACTGGGCGGCGAAGAGTCGTCCAGCACCGCTATCACCAGGCGTTATCACCTGACGGGGAGACCGTGCCCTCAAGACGGCATAATCAAACCGACAGCGAGTCTGGAGAAGAAGCAACGAGGCTGACACCGAAGAGGTGCCGGTCTCGACTTCTTTTTATCGCTCCTATTGCTTTATAATTATTTTGATTATTTCGGGCAAATCACTAACTTTGCGGACTAAAGACCAGACCAACCAACTAAATCGATAATATGATGAAGAAAGTCCTACAATCCCTCATTCTGCTGTTAGGAGCACTGATGCTACCCGCCACAGCCTATGCGCAGCAGAGGCTCTATGGCGACGTGAACGGCGACAATGAAGTCAACATCGCTGACATCAACGTCGTGATTGACCTCATCCTGGACGGCACTGGCTATACACCAGCTGCCGATGTCAACAGCGACGGCGAGATCAACATCGCCGACATCAATGTCATCATCGACATCATCCTCAACCCCTCTCAGGTGCCCGACAATGTCCACATTTATGGCGACACACCTGGATCGGAAGGAGGTGTGTTGTCCGTCACCGACGAGACTTTGGTTCTCACGTGTGCGCCAGGCGAGGAGCCTGTAGTGGGAGACATCATTGTCAGCGGTGTGACCGACAATGCACCCTATGGCTTTCTGCGCCGTGTCGAGGCAGTAGAGAAGACGCGCAGCGGTGTCATTGTCACCACTACCAACGCCTCACTCGAGGAGGTGCTGCCCGACGGTGACTACCATATTGATATACCCCTGGTCATGCCCGGGCAGCAAAATACTTTCAACAGCACTTCTCAAACGCCGTCGAGGGTGAAATTCTCAACCGATTTCAAGGGCACGGTGAAGATCGGCTGGAAGGGTGATATTCCTGACATCAAATTCGATGTGTGGCCCTTCATGACGCCTGAACAGGAAAAGAGGAAGGAGGACGAAGTGCTCAATGGTGCCGTTGACACTTCCTATCCCCTGCAGTTCATCACCAAACTATCTCCCTCGTTGAACCTGATATTTGATTGCAGTGTCAAGAAAAGAAAGATACAGCGAGTGGAGTTGGGCGGTGAACTCGAAGTCAAAGCCGAGCTGCTCCTGAAAGCAACTCTGGAAAAAGAATTCAAAAAAATAGGCGAAAACGGCTTAATGCTTCCTGGCTCCATTAACATGGCTCCCGTCACGGTGATGGCAGGCCCGGTGCCAGTCGTCTTCACTCCCAAACTGCACTTTTCTTTGGGCGTGGACCTCAAAGGTGAGTTGTACATGCAGTTCAAGTTGATGTCGGCCACAGCCTCGGGCTCGTTCTCCTATGTGTATACGCACGACCCCGATCCGGTGACTGGCCAGAAACATAATTTCTACAAGAATTTTGAGACCTCCACCCTGGGAGACGGTGACATGGAGAAACGCTTCCAGAAATGGCTTGCTCCGAAAGTTGGCGTGAGTGGCTCTGCCAAAGGTATCCTGTCACCTATGCCGGATGTCAGCGTATATAACGCCAACGATATTTTTCATGTGAGCGTCCCTCTCAGCCCATGGGCCAAGGTGGGCGGCAACCTGTCCATCACCCTCGACCCGAGTAATTCATCTGAACTGGACTATGAGGACAATGTGACAATAACAGGCGGCGCTGACATCGGCATCGCCGCGGTCTTCAAACTGTTTGGGAAAAAAGAGGTGTGGGAGAAAGACTTCACCCTATTTGAGACAGAACTGATGGAGCCTTTTGCCCTCACACCCCGCTTCGATGAACTGCGCATCACCCCCGATGAGGATCCCATTCCGGCGACCACGCCCGCCATCGAGTTCGGCACCTACATGACCAAGCCCAATATGCAAGTGCTGCCCGACCAGGATTACGGCTTTGCCTACGGTCCCAAGGATGCCGTGAACCGCTCGGCCACATGGACCTTTGTCAGTCTCAAGGAGCAATATGACCCGGAATTTGACGGGGACTGGTACAAGCATCAGTACATCCAGACCGCCATTGACCCTGCGACCGTCGAGCCCGGTGTGCCTTATAGGGTGTCGCCTTATTTGCAGTTGTTCGGATACAAGATTTTCAAGAAGGGCGAGAACTTTACGCTTGATGATGCCACGCCGTGTGTGACAGTGTCTGTGGCCGAGGTTGACTTTGGTGACGTGCTTGTCGGTTATTCCCCCACCCAGTTGCTGGAGATTGATAACAGCTCATCCGTCCCCCAGACGGTGACAGTCGAGGTGACACCGCCGTTCTCGATTGCCCATAATGAGAGCAGCATGTCGAGCCTGACGGTTGAGGTGGCGCCTAACTCATGCTACCCTGTGACGATTATGTTCCCGGCCTTGAGCGAGGGCGACTACCTGGGCACAGCCACCTTCACGAGCAGTGCCATCGAGGGCGGCTCGATTGTCGTACCCTTGCATGCCAACGCCGTGACCGAAGATCCGGGGAATCCATCTCTCTCTGTCACACCAACCGAAATTAACTTCGGGTTAGCGGAATATGGTATAGACAAGACTGAAACAATAACTGTAACCAATAACGGTAGTAGTGCAGCAAGTTTCAAGGTCCACAGTGACCCTAATCCGAACTACTCATGTTATTATGAAGTTTCAGAAAACAATATAGATCAAACTCTTGCTCCTGGTGCATCCAAGAGTTTTATCGTGACATGTCATGGCATAGAGACAGGAACTGAAGTTGAAACTGATGTTCTCGTTTCGCCTAATGCTGAGAATAAGCCAATTAGGGTGAATTTGACTGCGAGAGGCATGGGCACTCCACTCCTTGATGTGAATAGCATCCATTTGCTGCTTGGTGCACAAACGGAAGTTGCACCAAAGTCAGAATACTGTGTTGTCACCAACAACAATCCAGATATTGTAAACGTGAGACTCGGTACACAAGTGGGAGGTGGAGGCCGATGGGATCCTGTTTATCATAGTGATAAACATTATTATGATACGAACTATCTCATCACTGCTTTGTCATGCGGGACGGCTTCAGTTGAATTTAAAGATATGGTTACTGGTCAAGTAGGGGTCCTGACAATCACTGTTAGCGAAGATAATCACGAGTGGGTGGACCTGGGGCTGCCCAGCGGCACGCTGTGGGCCACCTGCAACGTGGGCGCCAATGCACCCGAGGAGTACGGCGATTACTTCGCATGGGGTGAGACGGCTCCCAAGGACTACTATTACTGGGACACCTACAAGTGGTGCAACGGCAGCGACACGACGATGACGAAGTACTGCACCAACAGTTCTTATGGTTACAACGGCTTTGTGGATAACAAGACCGAGTTGGATCCCGAGGACGATGCGGCCCACGTCAACTGGGGTCCCTCGTGGCGCATGCCCACAACCGAACAGCAGCGGGAACTTTACGAGAAATGTTCCTCGACCTGGACGACGCTTAACGGCGTGAGCGGCAGTCTGTTCACCGGTCCTAACGGGAATACTCTCTTCTTGCCCGCCGCTGGCCTCCGCTGGTACGAGTCTCTCTACCACGCGGGCTCTTGGGGCGACTATTGGTCGCGCACGCTCTACTCCAGCAACCCGAGCATCGCTTACGACCTGAACTTCTATTCGGGGAGCGTGTACTGGAACATCCGCAACCGCTTCCGCGGGTTGGCCGTCCGTGCTGTGCGTGTCTCGCAGAATTAGCACCCTTGCCACGAAGAAACTCGCATTCGCTTTTCGGCGGTGCGAGGACGAATGAAAAAGAAAGACGGCAATTTTGCCGTCTTTTCTCATGTTCACTCTACATAGTCTCATGTTGTATCAGCCTTCTCGGTCCTCGATAAACTCGTGGAAGCTGTACCAAGTGTCGTTGTCCTCATGCACCTCAAGATAGTCGTCGAGGGCTTGGTCAATGGCTTCGACGTTGGGTTCTACAGGATGTCCTTGGGATCACCGACGCATTCATATGTTACAGAAGCCCAGTTTGGCATAATCAATAGGTTTTAGTTTGGTTCATAACTCGGATGTACTTGGCGTTGGGATATTTCCTTCTGGCCTTGTAGTGAACGTACATCCGGCTTCTGCTCATGCTCTCGATGGTGATTGTCTTGCCATCCACGTCTACCTCATAAGTGTAGATTGTGGGGATGGGCATTTTTGTGGTAGAGTTTCCAGCCCACCACTCAATCAATAATTCTTTAATGGTCTTAATCATTTCAGTTGGTATCGGTTTATGAGGATAGAGACCTGCTTGGCGGTGAACTTGCCTCCTCTGCTGGTCGTGAAACCCTCGTTGTTTAGTGTTCTAGCCATCTCGCTCAGGTTATTGGTGTCACGTACCAGGATCTTCAGCATTGCAACTGCCCGCTTATTGTGTGGGTTGTTGGCTGCTTTCTCCTGGTTCGTTTGCCGGCTGTTCGTGATGGCTTTCTCCATATTGCCCGTCAAGTTCTCTGGTTTACCAAGTTGACATCCTTGCTCCTTCTTCACTTGTAGGGCTGCTCTGGTACGCTGACGGATCAATCCAGCCTCATATTCACTGATGGCTGCAATAATCGTTAGTACCAATCTATTTGCTCTTGGAAAGTCACAGAATACGATTTCTATGCCTGAATCCAAAAGTTGGCTCGTAAAGGTCACATTTCTTGATAGTCGATCCATCTTGGCTACAATCAATGTAGCCTTCATCTTCTTGCAGAGTTCCAATGCTTCGTGTAGCTTGGGACGCTGTGTTTTTCGTCCGCTCTCTACTTCCACGAATTCAGCTATCGGTTCTTCTCCGCTAAGATAGTTTCTGATAATTTCTTGTTGTGCTTGTAATCCCAATCCTGACACACCTTGCCGTTGTGTCGAGACTCTGAGATAAGCCACATAATCGGTTTTTTCCATTGTTTGAAATATATTAAACCGTCGTTTAGTATTGTTCAAGAATAGTGGGACCCTCCAAAATTGCCTGGAAAATCCCACTTTCTCTCATTTCTCTGTTTCTGTGATAATGCCATATTCTTGAGAAATGCGTTCCTCGTAATTTTCACATTTCTCTATTTCACTATCCAGAATAGAAATCAGGTTATCAACGAAGATGTGTTCTATCGTTTTCAAAGTTTCGCCCTCTTCAGAAATGAGCGTTACTTCAAAAAGATCTTCTCCTTCGTTCAACACCACTTGGACATAGCCGGTGTGAATGAATCCTTGTACATGAAATTTCACACCAACTTCAACGATAGTAATGCTTGCCGGGTTTATTCCCCAACTCATTACCACAAAAGGATTGCTACGAAAAATGCTGAGGATGTAACCAGCAATCTCCTTGCTATATTCTTCGTCCATATCACTTCCTCCTTTTGTCTTTGTTGATTTCACTGATGAGCCTTCGGTTGAGAGCGTTGAGTGCCTTATACAACCGATCATAGCTCTTTTCATACTTAGTGCCCTGGAGTCTTAATCCGGCACTTACGAGATCATTACCGGCATTATAGATATCCTTTTGTGCCAGTCGTAATTCTCTCAGTCGGTCTTCTTCTGTAAAAATCATAGTCGTTCAGTTTAAGTAAGTGTTGTTAACTACGGTCTTGTAATAGCTTCCGGGGCCAGGTATCCTCACTTTCTTGAATACTATCTTCCACCAGTCGCTCTTTAGGTCGGGTTTCTCGTTCATCAGCATCTCAACGATTGCAGGGTGAATGGGAAAACAGTACTGGAGCGCCCTTTTCTTACTCGATTCAGATAAAGCTGCCCAGTACTTCAATGTCATTTTCTTTGTTTTCTGTGCCATTGTTGTTTTTGATATATGAAGAAGGCCCCCACATGTTGAGTTTTGTGAGAGCCTTCATTCGGTTAATAATGTTTGTAATACTCAGCTTCTTCTTTACCCCAAAAATCTAGATCAGCTTTTACCATCTCATAAGTGGATTTCAGCTCTGTCCTGTCAAGTCTGGGATTATGTTGTTGGTAAGCTGCTTCGACTTCACCAAATGTCAAATCCGGGTAAGTCTGAAGTAACTCATATAACTCATCATAATACTCATAGAAATAATCGTCGAACCCATAGAATCCACCCATCTTGTAATCATACTCATGCGGATAGATTTCGGTACAGTTCTCGATGATATTTTCTACAAACGACAAACAATTAAGAAGGTCTTTCTTGATAGTGAACTCGTGGTCTGAATGTGGATCATAATAGCCACAAGAAAGATTAACACAGCTTACAGCAAGACCATTCTCTTTAAGGGTAAGCACATCAGTCATCATACCTTCCTCAAGATGATAACCGAATTGCTCATGTCCGGTCGCTTCAATAAAATCTTTTGAAGCAATTTCAGTGGAGCAGATAGAAACGATAAGGTCATTACTTCCTCGCCTGTCGCACTGAATCACAAATCTAACGTCTTTGAAGAAATCCATGTCAGCCTTACTACTGCCGACGCAACCGACTTCCTCACCAACGAAAAATGCTACTTTAATGTTCTCGTACTTCATCAAACATTTCAGACAAGCCCATACACCGTTTTTATCATCCGCTCCAAGTCCTTCAAGTCTTTTATTCTTGGGACTATAACCGAAAATGATGTCCTTGGTTTCTATTGCCTGAAAATCTCGTGAATGAATGCTTTGTACTTGATCTATGTGAGCGACCAAGCACGGATAGGTATCAGAAACGCCTTTAGTCACATAGATATTTCCGATTTCTTTGTCAATATCAACTTTCGCTTCTGGTACATTGTTTCTAATCCACCAAAGCAGAAATTTGATCATTTTCTGTTCTTTACCCGATTTTGAATGTATCGAGTAGAGTTTTTTAAGCAGTTTCATAATGTCTAAGCTTCAATAAGAGCCTCCTCGACAATCACATCAAGGGGTTGCTCTGTTTGTTCATTAATCTCGTCATACAGTTCATCACCAATACGGAACAGGATCTCACAGTTCACATAGACGTCCACCATATCGATGTTCACGGTCTTGGTCTCATACATGCCCAGTTCTTCATTCCAGGCATTGTAGGTGGTAAGGATATCGTCTTGCTCATAGTATTTCTTATCAAAATCACAGTAATGCCAGTTGTCTTTCTTAAACTGGAGTTCAGCAGCATCTTTACACTTCTGACAGCAATAATGTTCACCGGTAATCTCGCTGTAAAAGAGTTCGTCAGCATAATACTCCGGTGAAAGCATAGTACCTCCACACTCAGGACATTCATCAAGATCATCCTCGCTGTGATAGTAGTTGTCGTTCCAAAAGGTAAATTCACTTAAGTCGTCGCTATCACAAGTGATTTCAGATCCGTGAAAAAATACGTCTGTTATAGACTCGCAATCATAATCTTGAAATTCTGCGTAATAGGTTTCTGAATCTTCGTCTTCAAGTTGCCCATTAGTAGTGTCCAAATTATACGAGTAATCTGAATCCGTGTAATTATAAGCCACATTGCAGTCCAAATTATAGTATTTGAAACTGTCCTGATACGAAAGCTTATCGCCCCAGTCAAGACCACATTCGATATAGAACTTCTTATGCGAAAGTGAATTCCCTTCTACATCGACAAAGCCTCTTGAATTTCCACAATCGGCTCCAACGATTTTATAACCGTCGATTTCCTTGGCTTTAATGAGGGAATCTACAAGTGCTCTCTTAAGGATGTCACTCTGGTCCTTTGCATACTGACGTTCTGCTAAACGCCATACCTTGTCCTCTTCATCATGTACCTCAGTGAAGATGACACAACGGGCAAGAATAATCCCGTCATCTCCCACAAGACGAGCAGCCTTAGCCTTCACACTGTCTCGATAGAAATTGTGAAAGTTTCGGTCGATCATACACGAGTTCATTCCAGGAGCACAAGCCTCACCGGAATAGATCTCAGCGAAGTCATGGTCAACCAGCAAGGTATAGTTGGGTAAGGTTCCAGCAATATATACTTGCCAGTCTTGAGAAAACTCCTCACAAAGCCAAGTCTTAACCTGCTGTGGAAGTGCTTGGCCAATGTTAGTTTCATCGATGAGCTTGCCGAAAAAACGTCCAGCCTTCATCTTGAAAATCCCATCGTTGTTGTCGTGGTTGATATAACGGACAAATGCGATTGAACCATCCTCAGGCACACCACGATATGAGTCTGTTTCGTAGGTGTCGCTGTGAAAAGTGGTTGTGTTCAAAACTACAGTATAGTCGAGGCCCTGATGAACTCCACTATCTGAAATCATCTTCGTCAGTTTGGTTTTTAACTCGGCCATACTCTTGATAGCGAGCAATGACCAATCATCATGTTCCCTGCAATACGCCCATACTGATTTACTCTTCAAAAGGGCAAGCAGGATTTTGTTTCTACGGCTCTTAACTCCGTTATTATGCTCCTGAATCCCGAAAAGTTCCTGGAATTCCTGAGCGTTCTTGAATGATTGAATCTTGTTCATTTTTCTAGTCTTTAAAATGTTGTTTGATAAGTTGTTAAATGAAAAAAGGAGGACTCACGTGTTATTGTGAATCCTCCTCGGAATCAAGGCTAATACGGCTGATTAACTGATGAACCAGCTATACCCGGAATCTTCGTCTCGCAGCCCTTCAGCTATGCCGAGACTCGTTGTAAGTGCATTGGCTTGTCTTGAAAGGAATGTGTCGATATAACTTCCTTTGCAGGCCCCCGTCAAAAGGTTGTAGAAATTCCACATACTGAGTTCGCCCCCACCGCTGACCTTGAAGTTGGGATCGCGGTAATATTGGCGGGCTACACTGTTCACCATTGAATCGGTAATCAGCATTTCAGGTATTCCCCTCTGAATCCTCTGGGGCAGGTAGTTATACAGACGCATTTTACCCAAGATAAGGGCAAATTGAGTCTCTGACAGGTAAAGGTCTCCCAGCGATTGAAGCAGGTAGATATGTTTAGCCATGTCGTAGGTATCGAGCAGCCGGAGGGTATGTTGGTAGATTTCCCCCGGTGATAATGCCCGAATGTCGTCTTTGTATCCGTCTGTCCAAATGCATTGGTTGCAGCAGACGGTATTCTGGAATCCAACGGCGATAGAAAATTTCTGTGCCGTCAGTTTTCCGTTCAGGTTGTCACGTCCGTAGGATTTTACTCCCACGATGGACAGTTGCAGCCTATTGCCGTTAACGTCCTGATAGATGGTGGGAACGTTGATGCAAAAAGCCATTCTCTCGTAGTATTGGGTCATTTCGTGAGGCAGCAGTTCCGAGCTCTTCTTGTTGATGGCTTCGGGTATTCGGCCTCTTATGATATGACTTACTCTAATTTGGGGCTCGTCGATCTGCTCTGACCTGTAAAAGTCCTTGAGCGCTTGATAGGTTGCCCCGATAAATTGCGAGTGTGAAATTACCGCCTCGTTATCCTTGGCGAAATTAGGTATCACACAGTCGTTCTGAAGGCTCTCCAATGTGATAGGTGTGGAGTTAGCCTCAATGAAAGGGGAGCGGGTATCTTCGGAAATGATTTCAGCGTCGATGATGGTCTCCCCGATGTTTGTTGTTTGCTCCGCTTCTACTACCATTGGGAGGTAGGATGGCGGAATGATTGTTGTTTGTTCCATTTGTTGTCGTTGTTAGTTAAATGGTTAATAACATCATGGTGGACCCCGAAGTTTCTCCAGGATCTTCACCAGCTTCTTTGAATTCTTGAGAATCGTTGCAATAGTTTCGCATACGATCACAATACCGTCAATAGCGTTTCCTGCTTTTGATTTCTTTGCAGCTACACCCGTGACGGTTCATCTTGTTTCTTCTCTTCTTCTTTCTCGTTCTTCTTGTCACGGCCCCAATTGTGGATCTTTTCTGCGATATCCAATACAGCAGAAATTCCAAACAAGGCCATGACGATTTTTGGTAAATTGTTCATTTCTCTCTCTGTTTTGTCTGTTTGTTGTTAAATGTTAGTAAATAAATGTTGTCTAATTCTCTCCTATATAAGGGTTTTCGGGAGAATTGGATGGGGTGGAAACGGATAAAAACAAGGAGAAAAATGGGCTTTTGGGATAGAAATGGTGAAGTTTTGAGATTGATTAAACAACTGATGATGGAGATACCGCAGTTAAATATTGTTAAATCGAATATAATCAGTTTATTTTCAATAGATAACAGGGTTGGTTCTAGGGCCGAAAAATGGCATTTTAGGTTCA
>Ga0310695_10002144_pt1 | contig 42610 bp, 26 predicted proteins | sample RumenRJG_04DNA_FD_203882 | JGI IMG/M metagenome (GOLD analysis project Ga0310695, IMG submission 203882) | Bovine rumen microbial communities from Lethbridge, Alberta, Canada - RJG_04 (v2) (version 2) | ecosystem: Host-associated > Mammals > Digestive system > Stomach > Rumen | place: Canada... | reverse complement strand
GGATATTTCTTCAAAGCTTCTTGTTTCCACAAGGTAATTCGGGCGCAAGTTTATTGTTTTTAGCAAAGGAGTAAAAGTGTCAACTCCGGAAAAGTTAAAAACGTTTACAAGGTCTTCCTGCTTTTTTTCCGGAGCTTTGAGGGCTGTGTTCAAGATGCCGTTAAAAGCTGCGTCAAAACCGGTGGACCATATTCTGGACTTAAAGCCTTCACATTCAACTGCGAATACAGGAATGCCGAGTTCTGCGCTCATTTCCTTTGCAACAGAATGAACGTCATCTCCAACAATACCGGATGCACATGAGGTGGTAACGTAGATTACCTTGGGGGAATAACGCTTGTATGCTTCTTCGATTGCGTGACGCAGCTTCTTTGCGCCTCCATAAATTGTGTCCGACTCCTGAATGTTCGTACAGATGGCATGATGGGAGAAGGAATCCTTTCCCCTTATCTTTGCAACGTTGGCCATTCCGTTCCAACGCTCAGAAACATTTGCGTAGCATCCGATGGGAGAATGGCTTACAACTGCCGCATCGTGAATGGAATAAACCTGCATAAATGCACAGCCTTCCTGGCAGTTTCCACACTGGCTGAATTTAAACCGCCCGATTTTAAGTTTGTTGTCTCTGGAAGCTTCATCCAAAGACTTTGCATCCCCATTAAAAGTTAGAATCGTATGAAGCCTGTTTTCCCGAATTTCAACCTTGTCTTTTAATAACACACTCATGGCAACGTCCTTTAGTCAGAATTATTTTCAGTAATTTCCTAGTAATTTACTATGTTATATATTTTTCCATGAAGAATGTAAAATATAAGTTTTGTATATGTCCTATAGCTTTTTCTGATAATAAGGATGTAGACGTGATAGAAAGTTAATCAAGTTCAGTGACAGGAGATGGATTTACATTGGCAATGGTTTGGGAATAGTTTAACCTGTTATTTGCTTTATGAAGTTTGCAATTTCGCGGATCATAGAAATGTGGCGGCCAATAAGACCGTGCTCTGTTGGGTATACAACAAGTTTTTGGACGGCACTTGTTTTGTGGGCAGCAAGCTTTTCCCATAGGGGCATAATCATTTCGTCAATGGGAGAAACGGAATCATATTTTCCTGCAAAGACGATTATGTTTTTGTCCTTTACCTTTTCGAATGCATTTGGATGGCTTATATCTTCCCGGCGGCAAAGCACATCGTCATAGATAACGTCAATTCCATCTGAATGAAGTATGCGGCCTTCCTCCAAAAGAGAACGCAGGTAAACTTCCTTGTCGCAGTTAAGGTAGCGAGTGGGGTCGTAAGGAGTGAGCATGATGATTCCTGCAAGCCAGTCAAGATTCTTTCCGGCATTTAAAGACGAGTTTGCACCCATGCTGTGTCCCAGCAAAAAAATCTGCTTGGGATTTACGTTGTATTTTTCCGTAAAGCGTTCGGAATGTGCATACTGTGCAAGATTGTATGCGTCTTCTATGCAGTTTGAAATAAGATACTTGCCCTGGCTACCCCAGGCTCCCCTGTGATGGGGAACAAGAACAACGCAACCAATCCGGCAAAGTGCGTGCGAAATGTCATCATTGCGGGCTGTTCCCGGAAAACCGTGCAGCATTATTACGCAGGGTCTGGGTTCAGAAAATTCGCTTGAAGGCCACATAATCTCACCGTAAATGTGAGAACCGTTTGAAATAAAGTCAAGTGTTGAATAGTCGGGCAAGGCAGAAGGATTAAGTTCTTCTGGATCTTCAAAAAGGTATGCGGTGTTGATCATAAGTGGCCTCAAAAAAATTAACAGGTGAATCCGGCAATGTGAAGTATGCGGCGGATGTTGTCTATGTATGTTAGGGCAATGTTGTTCATGTGGACGTCTTTTGTTGTTATGTAGCCAAGCTCGAATGTGCGCGTAAAATCTTCGTCAATGTTTTTGAGCGGGATGGGTATGTAGTCACCGTCGCTTTCTTCGCCAATGATTCCAGAAAGAAATGTGTAGCCGTTCAAAGACTTTAAAAGGCTAAGTACGGTTGAGCGGTCTGCAACTGTTATTGCCTGTGTAAGCTCGCGGCGTTCAAGCACTTCCTTTGAAAAAAATGCATTAAGTTCGCTGCGGTCGTAAGTTACAAATTGAAAGTCGGAAAGTTCATCCAGCGATATGGATGATTTTTCTGCGAGGGGGTGTTCCTTGTAAATGTAAACAAATGCATTGCATTCCGTAAGATGGTGGAAGACAAGCTTTTTTGATGCAAGTTCCTTTTGTGTTTCCTCACGGTTGCCGTCGCTAAGATAGATAATTCCAAGCTCGCTGCGTCCTTCCGCAACATCAGCTATTATTTCGCTGCCTTTCATTTCGCGGAAAGAAAAATCGTAGCCTTCCGGGGAAAAACGCTTTACCAAATCCACGAATGCTGTGCGGGCAAAGGAATAGTACAAGGTAGAAACTCCGAAGGTTTTCTTTTCCTTTTCTGTATACTTTTTTAAAAGCGACTCATAGTTTTTGTAAAGGTTACCGGCATCCTGGATAAAGTGCCTTCCCTGCTCCGTTACGGTAACACCGCGGGTACTTCTGGAAAAAATCTGGAAGCCGATTTCGTATTCCAGTTCGTGCACTGCACTTGTTAGGGATGGCTGAGAAATATAGAGTTTTTCGGAAGCCTTATTCAGGGAGCCGCATTCCGCAACTCCCAGAATATATTTTATCTGCTGTAGTGTCATGTATTTCCGGTGTAAAAATCTGTAATACAGACCCCGAATCAAGTTCGGGGTGACAGGGATGCGTCATTCTTTAAAGAGGTCGGTAGAGAGGTACCTAAGGCCTGTATCCGGGAAAATGACTACAATATTCTTTCCTTCGTACTCAGGACGCTTTGCAAGTTCTGTTGCTCCCCAAAGTGCGGCACCACTGGAATTTCCAACCAGCACACCGTCTGACTTTGCAACAATTCTGGCAGCTTCAAACGATGGATTTACAGTAGCAACAAGCACTTCATCATAGACACTTGTAGTGTTGCGGACAGTAACAGGAACCCTTTCTTCCGGCACTTCCGTAAAGTTGTGGATACCTGTTAAAGCAGTTGCATCAATAGCAGGTTCAACGGCAATAACCTTTACGGCAGGATTCTTGGACTTTACATAGTCGCTTATTCCGCGGATTGTTCCGCCTGTTCCAACGGCACTTACAACAGCAGCCAAGTCACCGTCCGTCTGTTCCCAGATTTCCACACCAGTCGTGTCGTGGTGGGCTTCGGGATTTTTAGGATTAATCATCTGGTCAACAAAGTAAATATTTTCTCCTGCTGCCTGACGGTCGCGGATATGCTGCTTTAAAATATTTGTTGCGGCTACAAAGTCATTGTTTGTAGTTTTTAGCGCTTCCTGAATTTCCGGGACATTGCTGATTCTTGTTACATTTGCTCCAAAAGCCTTCATTATGTCGAAGCGTTCCTGGCTTGTTCCGTCCTGAAGATAGATTGTAACATCATAGCCTTTCATTGCTCCGATTGCAGAAACGGCAATTCCTGTGTTGCCGCTTGTGTATTCGATGAGGGTTGTTACTCCGGGCTTGATTTTTCCTTCACGCTCAGCATCTTCTATGATGCGGAGAACGATGCGGTCCTTAATGCTTCCGATTGGGTTAAAGTATTCAACCTTTGCAAGAAGGTGTGCCTTGAGACCGAGTTTTTTTTCATAACCGTGGAGCCTTACAAGCGGTGTATTACCAATGAGTTCTGTTAATGATTCATTAATTTTTTTTGCCATACAATATCTCCTGATATTAACTGGGGGCGTTGCGGGGGTGGCCCCCGCTAGAAGGGGTAGGACGCAACGAAGTGCGGCCGAGGGGGAGACTTCCCCCCTTGCATTCCCCTACTTTTTTGCCTCTTCTTTTATGAACTTGTCTGCATTCTGCTCGTACCACCACTTTGTATATGGAAGCTTTATGCGGGCTGCAAGATTCTTTTCAAAGCTGCGGTTGGTAACGGTGTCGCGGATGAGCTTTGCAAAACTCAAAGTTCCCTCGTAACCGAACACCGTATACTCGTCTGCAACAAATACTGCGGCATAGCCCTGCTTGATTGCCCAGACAGTTGTTCCCGGGTGGCGGCTAAAGTAAACGTCCGGCTTATAGTGGTTGAGTATGTTAAGAACCTCGTAGTTCTGCTGGTCTGCAACCGCAACCCTCATGTCTTTTGGAGAATTCTGTAACAGGTGTTCCAAGGCTGGCGGAACTTTTCCGTTGTCGTACTTGTAGTCGTAGTGCCATGCAAGCGCATAGTCAACGGTCATTCCAAATTCCTGGAGTACGCGGGCAATTTCGTAGGTAAAGCCCGGACCCATACCAATTACGGCACGCAAGCCTTTGAGCTGCTTTGTAATTTCTTCTATCTGAGGCATGTAGATGGCGCGCTGCTTTTCTATATAGGCTTCAACTTCCGCACGCTTTCCGATGGTGTCTCCAATTCCGCGGAGCCATGTTTCAAAACCGGTTATGCCTGAATGGTTGATTGTGTGCACGTAGGGAACTCCGTATGCTTCTTCCAGGGCATTTCCAAGATAGGTTCCGAGTGTTCCGCAGATGCAAACCGTACACAAGGCTTCGCTAAGGTGGCTAAGTTCTTCTATGGTTGCATTGCAGTAGAGGAACTGTGGCTCGGCATCAAAGACTTCGTTAAAGATTTTTGTAATCTGTGGGCGGGCACTTTCGTAGAAGTTCTTTATGTTGATTGTGCGCCTCTTCTGCTTTGGCGGCTTAACGATCCCCTGCAAAACAGCGTGGTCAGAAATGTCAAAGCCACTTGCCCAGATGCGGGACTTGAATCCTTCGCAGTGAACGGGAATTACAGGAATGGGCAGTTCTGCATCCAGGTCGCTTGCAACACCGTCCACGTCTTCTCCGGTAACACCGGAAACGCAGCTTGTGGAAACAAAGATTGCATCCGGTTTGTAGGTTTCGTAAGTGTGGCGGATTATTTTTACCAAATCATTTGTTGCGCCAAAGACTGTGTCCTTTTCGTTCAAGTCTGTGCAGACAAAAACGGAATTGGTTGTCTTGTTTACGCGGGCTGCAATCTGGCCGAACTTTACAGCGTCGTTGCTTGCCATTGCGGTACAGCCGGCAGGTGCGTGGTAAACAACTGCAACGTTTCTGATTGCCGCAAGTGCATTAAGCGCGCATCCTGAAAGACAGGAACTTGACTGGCTAAAGCAGCGCTCACGGTTACGGAGGCTTCCGTCTTCTGATTTTTTTACAAGCGTCTCAAGGTCTCCAACAAAGCCAGTAATGGAGCCAAGGCGGTTTTCGCGAATTGCGATATTTGCATTCTTAAAGTTAAATGGCATAATGTCTCCTTTCTAAAGCTTTAGCTTGCTCATTGCGGCGGTAAAGATTTGTTCAAGAAGATGAAGTCCTCCTGAATAGCCTGCAATGTGGTCGTTTATTACAAGCTTTTCCAGCATTGGGTAGCTTACGTTTACAAAGTGGGCACCAAGTTCTGCAGCAAGTTTCTTTTCCCAGTTGGAGCCAAGGATAAGCGGTGTTCCTGCAAAATCAGCAGCCTTAATCTGCTCATGAATGTCGTGGCCATCAGTTGTAAATTGGACAGGAGTTTTTATTCCGTAGTTAAGGTTGTTCACTTCGTCCGTAATCTTTTGCTGGAAAGATTTAGGCGCATCGTCTGTAATGAAAACTTTTTCCGGGAAAAGCCCCATGTCGTTTACAAGGAATTTTGTTACGGCAATTGAATATTCACTGTCGCTTGCAACAGCAAAGCGTTTGCCAAGAATACGGGTCTCCAGCAAGGTGTCTGCAAAGCGTTCAATATAATAATAGAACTCTGCTTCTTTTTCTGCGATTACCTTTTCGGTAAGCTCTTTGTCTGCACCGGTAAATTCCTGAACTGCACGGAGGAACTTGCTTGTTTCCGTAGCACCAATCGGAAGGACGGGATACTGCAAAAGCTTTATGCCAAAACGGCGCTCCAGATACTTTGCGCTTTCAAGACCTGTCCACGGAGACACAAGAATTGTATATTCTGCCTGGGGAATTTTTTTGATGTTCTCTATGCCGCGTCCAAAGCCAAAAATTGTGTTGGGCTTAAGGCCTATTGCAGAAAGAAGGGCTTCTATCTCGCGCAAGTTTCCAAGCCAGTAGGGATCCTGCTGTGGAGGAGAAACAAAAAGGTTTATGAGCCCCTTCTCCTTTGCAACTTCCCCCTCCGCATTTGAATAGGAAGAAACAACTTCATCCCGCTCAAGATACTGCTCAAAGATGGACTTAAGAATCCAGTCGTGGCCAAGATAATTGTTGCCCTTAAAGCCTGGTGTCTTTGCCCAGAGAACAGGTTTCTTTTCGCCTGAAAAATTTCCTGCAACCTCTTCAATGTCATCACCAATAATTTCGCTTGTACATCCGGAAAGAACCACGAACAAATCGGCATCAATAACCTTAAGCGCATTTTCTATAGTAGAGCGCAGCTTGCCTGTTCCTCCAAAAACAACTTCCTTTTCGCTAACAGAACTGCACGGAAAAATATTCGGGCTAAAACGTCCGCTTGTTCCATTGTTATCATTCAATTTTGCGGCACATCCGGGTCCTGAATGCAAGACAGGAATTGCTCCCGTAATTGCATGAACTGTCTGCATTGCTGCAAGAGCGCACTTATAGCGCGGCTGGTCCAGTATTTTTGCCATATTTGCCAAGCTCCATAAAACATAATATTACCTATTGACTTAATAGGTAATTACACTTATACTACAATAAACCTAGTAAGTCAATGGGTAAATACAAAAAAAATACTTTTTTTCAAAAGTAAGGAGTTCCAACTATGGAATATGAATTCAACAAGCTAGTAGACCGCCACGGCACGAACTCTATAAAAACAGACCTTGCCGTCCCCCGCGGAAAACCAGAAGACGTTCTTCCGCTTTGGGTTGCAGATATGGATTTTCCAACCGCACCGGAAATTCTTGAGGCCATTCACAATAAGGTGGACCACGGAATATTTGGCTATTCATGCCTTGACGATGATTTTTTTGCGGCCTTAAAAAATTGGATGCAAGTGGAGCACAACTTTTCTCCAGAAAGGCACGACCTTGTAACAACACCCGGAGTTGTCTTTGGCATTTCCTGCGCAATCAAGGCTTTTACAAAAGAAGGGGATGCGGTAATAATTCAGACTCCGGTTTACTACCCTTTCAAGAACATGATAGAGCTTAACAAACGCAAGCTTGTTACATCTTCTTTATATGAAGAAAATGGAAAGTACAAGATAGACTTTGACGACTTTGAAAAGAAGATAATAGACAACAACGTAAAGCTCTTTATCCTCTGCAACCCCCACAATCCAGTTGGCCGGGTATGGACCAAAGATGAACTGCAGAAGCTTTCGGAGATTTGCCTCCGCAACAAGGTGATTGTCTTTGCAGACGAGATTCACAACGACTTTGTGTATGAGCCGAACAGCCACACGGTATTCTCAAACCTTTCGCCGGAAGCAGCGGAAAACAGCGTGGTTTCTATGTCGGTAAGCAAAACCTTTAACCTTGCAGGCCTTCAGTTTTCCACAAACTTTATCAAAAACCCTGTCTTGCGCAAAAAATTCCGCGACGAAAAGGACAAGACCGGTTACGACGAACCAAGCCTGATTGGACTTACCGCCGCACGCGCCGCATACAAAAAGGGAAAGCCCTGGCTTAATGCGCTAAAAAAACACCTAAAGGACAACATAGAATTCCTTCGCAGCTACCTTTCCAAAAACTTGCCCAAGGTAAGGCTTATAGAACCGGAAGGAACTTTCCTCTTGTGGCTGGATTTTTCCGCGCTGGGACTTTCCGACTCTGAGATTGACGACACAATCGTAAACAAGGCAAAAGTCTGGTTGGACAGGGGAACAATGTTCGGGCCAGAAGGTGAATATTACCAGAGGATAAACGTTGCAACCCCACGCCCTGTGCTTGAGGATGCACTCAACAGAATAAGAGACGCAATTGGAGAAATGTAAATGTACAAAATTTCAACACGTGGGCAATACGCACTTCTCATAATGGAAGACCTTGCTATGGATGACGGCTGCAAATGCATTCCGCTTAAAATACTTTCGCACAGGCACAATCTTTCCGTAAAGTATCTTGAGCAGATTCTAATCCAGCTTGGAAAAGCAGGGCTTGTTACCGGCTCAAGGGGAATCAGCGGAGGCTACAGGCTAACAAAAAAGCCCCAGGAATACACGATAGGCGAGATTCTAAGGGCAATGGAGGGGGAACTTGCCCCCCTTTCCACCTACGAAAACAACACTTTCTTTTCCGAAGGGAGCCGCTTTTTCTGGAATGACTTCAAGAGCACAATCAACGACTACGTGGATTCAGTGCATCTTAACGACCTTGCGGAAAAAAACCAGGCTTTCGTTGGCTATGACTATAGCATTTAATGCGTATGCATTTAATGCATATTGCATTTAATGTTCTTGCAACTTATTTGCAAAAATGATATTATAATCAAAAGAAGTCAAAGGCGACATCGTATCTAGGAGCGGTGTCGCCTTTTCTTTTTTTCAGAGGATTTTTATGTCAGACAAATCAAAAGGGACCATCGTCGTACTTGGCTCAGGACCAATCCGCATCGGGCAGGGCATCGAATTTGACTACGCATCAGTCCAGTGCGTCCAAGCCCTTAAAAAACTTGGCTACGAAGTTGCAATCATCAACAACAACCCGGAGACCGTTTCCACAGACTTTGACACTGCCGACCGTCTCTACTTTGAACCGCTAACACCACCGGATGTAATGAACGTGCTGGCCGTAGAAAAACCGCTTGGCGTTGTAGTTGCCTTTGGAGGTGGAACTGCAATAAAGCTTGCAAAATATCTGGACAGCCAGGGTGTAAAAATTCTTGGAACCAGCGCAGATGCCATAGACCTTGCAGAAGACAGGGAACGCTTTGAAGAACTCTGCGACAGGCTAAACATAAAAAGGCCAAAAGGGCTAACAGTTTTTACGGAAGCGGAAGCACTGGAAGCGGCTGCAAGAATCACCTACCCCGTACTCATGCGCCCAAGCTACGTACTTGGCGGACAGAACATGATTATAGCAAGGGACAATGCGGATGTAAAAGAATACATGAAGATAATCCTCCGCGGCGGAATAAAAAATCCGGTTCTAATAGACAAATATATGGAAGGAAAAGAACTGGAGGTTGACTGCATCTGCGACAGCAAGGACGTTCTTATTCCGGGAATCATGGAGCACATTGAACGCACCGGCATCCATTCAGGAGATTCAATTGCAGTTTACCCGGGACAGTTTACTGCGGAAATAGAAGAAAAAATCGTACGCCAGTCATGCGACCTTGCACTGGCACTTGGAACAAAGGGACTTGTAAACATCCAGTACCTAATCTACAAGGATGAACTTTACATCATCGAGGCAAACCCCCGCTCAAGCCGCACCGTTCCCTACCTTAGCAAAGTAAGCGGAGTTCCAATGATAGAACTTGCAACCCGCGCAATGTTGGGAGAAAGCATCAGCAGCATGGGTTACGGCACTGGCCTCTACAAAAAGCCGGGCTATTTTGCGGTAAAGGTTCCTGTATTCAGCTTTGAAAAACTCATGGACTTAGACACCCACCTGGGCCCGGAAATGAAGTCAACAGGAGAAGTGCTTGGAATTGCCTCGACCCGTGAAGAGGCAATCTTTAAGGGAATGAGCGCCGCCGGTTGGAAGATGATTCGTCCCAAAATGCAGGAGGGGGAAGTCTCCCCCTGCGGTCGCACTCCGTTGCGCCCTACCCCTTCTGCGGGGGACACCCCCGCAACGCCCCCGCAATCTGCATACGGCGTATTGTTCTCCGTAAGGGAAACCGACCTTCCTGAACTTGCGCCTCTTGCAAAGAAATTCTACGACCTAGGCTTTACCCTGTATGCCACAAGCGGAAACGCCACAACAATAGAAAGAAGCGGAATGAGCGTAACTCACGTTGCAAAGGTTCACGAAAACTACAGCGAAAACGTCATGACCCTTTTGGAAAGCGGCAAGGTTTGCTACGTGGTCTCAACCTCTGCAAAGGGACGAGACCCCGCAGTAGAAAGCGTAAAGCTGCGCCGTCTTGCGGTAGAAAGGGACATAGACTGCCTTACCGCAATAGACACTGCAAACGCACTTGCAGACTGCCTTGCATCCGCTTATACGGAAGAGAACACAAGTCTTGTAGACATCACCAAGCTTTAATTTTTTATGGGAGAAAAAACAATGTCTAAATTCATATTTGTAACAGGCGGAGTAGTTAGCGGACTTGGCAAGGGAATTACAGCGGCAAGCCTTGGACGGCTTTTAAAATGCCGGGGACTAAAAATTGCATCTCAAAAGCTTGACCCATACATGAACGTGGACCCGGGAACAATGAGTCCCTTCCAGCACGGCGAAGTATTCGTAACAGATGACGGTGCGGAAACAGACCTGGACCTTGGCCACTACGAACGCTTTATAGACGAAAACCTTACAAAATATTCAAACCTAACAAGCGGCAGGGTTTACTGGAACGTACTTAACAAAGAGCGCCAGGGGGAATACCTTGGCCAGACGGTTCAGATTATTCCCCATGTAACAAACGAGATTAAAGACTTTATCCTAAAGAACGCAGAGGTTAGCGGAGCAGACGTAAGCATAGTGGAAATTGGCGGTACGATTGGAGACATAGAAAGCCAGCCCTTCTTAGAAGCAATACGCCAGCTTGCACTGGAAGTTGGAAGACGCAACTGTCTTTTTATCCACGTCTGCCTTGTGCCCTATATAAGCGGTTCGGACGAATACAAATCAAAGCCAACGCAACACTCCGTAAAAGAACTCATGGCCGTAGGAATCCACCCGGACATTATAGTTGCCCGCTGCGACAAAGAAATTCCTTCCGACATCCGTAAAAAGATTTCCCTCTTCTGCAACGTTGGCGAAGACTGCGTTATCAACAACACAACCTGCAAAAGCCTTTACGAAGTGCCACTCATGCTGCACGCCCAGAACATGGACGACGTTGTTTGCAGAGACCTTGGCTTGGAAAACAAGGCGGACTACCCTGCCCTTTCCGAATGGTCAAAAATGGTGGAGACAATCCACAAGAGGAGCGGAGACTTACAGATTGCCCTGGTTGGAAAATACGTAAAGCTTCACGACTCCTACCTTAGCATAATCGAGTCCTTAAACCACGCAAGCTTTGTTGTTGGAAAAAACGTAAAGATAAAATGGGTGGATTCAGATAGCGTAACGGACGAAAGTGCAGCGGAAATTTTTGCAGGCTGCCAGGGAATCATTCTTCCGGGAGGATTCGGCCACCGCGGAATAGAGGGAATGATAAGCGCATGCCGCTTTGCAAGAACCCACAAAATCCCATACTTTGGCATTTGCCTTGGAATGCAGATTGCAGTAATAGAATTTGCCCGCAGCGTACTTGGCTACAAAGACGCAAACTCCAGGGAATTTGACGAGCTCTGCGAACACACGGTCATAGACTTGATGAAAGACCAGGAAGGTGTCATAAAAGGAGGAACAATGAGGCTTGGAAGCTACCCCTGCCTTGTTTCTGCCGGAACAATTCTGGAAAAGGCATACAAGAATGTCCTTAAAGACAATACAATCCACGAGCGCCACCGCCACCGTTACGAATTCAACAACGACTACCGCGAGCAGATGAAGGACGCAGGCCTAACAATCAGCGGAACAAGCCCTGACGGCACACTCGTAGAAGCTGTAGAAATACAAGGCCAGTTCCACGTGGGAGTTCAGTTCCACCCGGAATTCAAGAGCCGCCCCAACAATGCAGGTCCCCTCTTCGTAGAATTCTTGAAAGCATGCCTGCATTAAATTATAATAAAAAATAACGAAAGAGGTTCTTATGTACACAGTAGAAGAAGTTTTGGAATATGTTCAGGAAGAAGACGTAAAGTTTGTAAGGCTTGCTTTTTTTGACTTGCGCGGAGTACAAAAAAATATTTCCATCATGGCGGGACAGCTAAAAAGCGCATTCGAAAATGGCGTTAGCTTTGACGCTTCTGCAATCTACGGATTTGAGACAGCAGAAAAATCAGACCTTTTCCTGCACCCGGACCCAACAACAGTTGCTATTCTTCCCTGGAGGCCAAACACAGGAAAAGTTGTAAGGATGTTCTGCACAATCTCCTACCCGGACGGAAGCCCCTACAAAAAGGACTGCCGAAAGATTCTTTGCAACGCAGTAAAAAAAGCCCGCGAAGAATTCGGAGTGGAATTCAGCTTTGGAACAGAAATAGAATTCTACCTTTTTAAATTGGACGAAAAAGGAGAGCCAACAAAAATTCCTTTTGACAGGGCAGGCTACATGGACATTGCCCCAGAAGACAAAGGGGAAAACATCCGCCGCGAAATATGCTTTACACTTGAACAGATGGGCATTCAGCCGGAAGCAAGCCACCACGAGGAAGGTCCCGGACAGAACGAAATTGACTTCCACCATTCAGATGCACTTACCGCAGCAGACAACGCCACAACATTCAAATGGATTGTACGCACAAGAGCCGCAAGCGCAGGACTGTATGCAGACTTCTCACCCAAACCCCTTGCAGACCAAGCAGGAAGCGGCTTCCACATAAACATATCATGCATGGATGCCGGAAAAAGGCGCAACATGCTGGCAGGAATCCTAAAGCACGCAAAAGAACTAACCTACTACATGAACTGCACGGAAAACTCCTACGACAGACTTGGTTCATGCAAGGCACCAATTCACATTGCATGGGGCTACGAAAACCGCTCAACATTCATCCGTGTTCCCGCAACCAGGCAGGATAACGCAAGCCGCCTAGAAATCCGCACCCCGGACAGCGAATGCAACCCATACCTTGTCTTTACCCTCCTTATACACGCAGCGCTCGACGGAATCAAAAACAATCTTGAACCGCCGGAGCCGGTAGAAAAGAACCTGTTTGAAAAAGCAGCAGATGGAGACATGGAAACTTTACCAGACACACTTGATTCAGCCAGAGAAATTGCAGAAAGCAGCCAGTTCGTAAAGGAAGCCCTTGGATTTTAACAAATGACAGAAGATACCCATAGCGTTTTAGTCGTTACAAAGGATTCAAAAATTTCTCAGGCCACAGGCATTATGCTTATGCCCCCGCTCTTTGAAACGGAAGTGCTGTCAGACTTTAACGAAGCCCGCCGCCGTATTTCCGAAAGGAGATACAACATCATACTTGCAGATTATGCAGAAGGCAAGGGAGAAGATTTTGCAGTAGACGCATCAGAAAGCCTAAGCACAATCCTGCTGCTTACCCCCACCGCACTTTTTGAAGAAGTGAGCTACCGCGTGGAAGGATACGGAATCATCACAATCTCAAACCCATTTGACCAGTTCTATTTTTACAGCATGATAAAGGCCGCAATTGCAGTCCAGTACAAGGTGCAGGTTCTTTCCAGCCAGACAACAAAGCTAAAGGTAAAGATGGAAGAAATAAAACTTGTAAACCGCGCAAAAATGCTTCTTATGCAGAACATGAGCATGGCAGAGGCAGAAGCCCACCGCTTCATAGAAAAAGAAGCGATGGACACTGGTCAGAAAAAGATAGCCATTGCAGAAAGCATAATCAAGCGATACGGTTAATCAACCTCGGTTAATCTAAGCAGACAGGATACTCGCCGTTAAAGCAGCCCTTGCAGAAAGTGTCCGCACCAAGGGCTTCAAGCATTCCTTTTAGAGAAATAAAAGCAAGCGAGTCTGCCCCTATCTCCTTGCGGATAGATTCAAGCTCGTGGGTACTAGAAATAAGTTCTGCCTTGCTTGGCGTGTCAATTCCCAGGTAGCAGGGAAACTTTACCGGCGGAGAAGAAACCCTAAAGTGAACTTCCCTTGCACCTGCCTTGCGCAAAAGCTGGACAAGCCTGCGGCTGGTTGTACCGCGCACAATGGAATCATCTATTACAATTACGCGCTTACCTTCAAGATCACTTTTGATTGCATTCAGTTTTACAAAAACCATGGATTCGCGCTCAGCCTGAGTTGGTGCAATAAAAGTTCGTCCTATGTATTTGTTCTTGATAATTCCTGTTACGTAAGGAATTCCGCTTGCCTTAGCATAACCTAGTGCCGCTCCAATTCCGCTGTCGGGAACTCCAATCACAACGTCTGCTTCTACAGAAGATTCCCTTGCAAGAACTTCTCCCATCCTGTAGCGTGCATTCTGAACAGAAATTCCGTCAATCACAGAATCAGGCCTTGCAAAATAAACGTATTCAAAAATACATGTTCTCTTTTTTTCTTTTGCATATTTTATAGAGCTAAGACCTTCCTTTGTAACAACGACAATTTCTCCGCCTTCAAGGTCGCGCAAAAATTTTCCGTTAACAGCATCAATGGCACAGGTCTCCGATGCAATTATATAGGAGGGGGGCATTCGCTCGAAACTTCGTCCATTCGGACTTGCTGCGAGTTCCCCCTGCGTTCGCACTTCGTTGCTCTCTACCCCCTGTGCGGGGGACACCCCCGCAACGCCCCCGGCAATTTCTCCTAGACACAAGGGCCTTATACCGTTCGGGTCACGGACACCAATCAGCATATTCTCCGTCATAATGCAAAGGGCAAAAGACCCCTTTATAAGACCTGCCGTCTTCACAACAGCATCTATGAATCTTTTGCGGTTTTCTTCTGCAGACTGGTCACCGGTATTGGGGCTTCCAAGCTTGCCGCCGTTTTCTATATACTTTCTTACTATGAGCTTAAGAATAACTTCACTGTCGCTTGAACTGGAAAAAGTAGAACCTCCGTCTTCCAGCTGGGCCCTTAGCTCTGCATGGTTCACAAGCTGACCGTTATGGCACAAGGCAATGGAACCGTTCTTAAAGGAATTCAAAAAAGGCTGGGCATTTTCAATAGTGCGCCCACCGGCAGTTGCATAGCGTACATGGCCTACAGAAATATTTCCGCTAAGCTTCTGCAAGTGTTCAGTAGAAAAAACATCTCCAACAAGCCCCATGTCTTTGCAAAGACTTATCTTGGCTCCTTCTGAGGACGCAACATTGGTATTGCTAACTGCAACATTGGTATTGCAAACAGCAATGCCGGCGCTTTCCTGTCCGCGGTGCTGCAAAGCCGTAAGCGCAAAATACGAAAGCCTGGCTGCATTATCTGCCCCAAAGATTCCTACAACACCACATTCATCGTGAAACTTGTCATCAGTCATTTTATTGAGCCTTGCCCATAAGGTAATCGTCTATCTGCTTTGCACATTCACGGCCTTCCGCGATGGCCCACACAACAAGTGACTGTCCGCGGTGCATGTCTCCCGCCGTAAAGATTTTTGGAACGGTTGTTGCATAGCCTGTCTCCAAAGCCTTTACAGTTCCCCGCTCTCCAAGCTCAACTCCAAATGCATTTGCAGTATATTCCTCACAGCCAGTAAATCCTGCCGCAACAAGAAGCAAGTCGCAGGGAAGTGTTTTTTCCGTACCGCTACGTTCAACAAGCTGTCTCTTTCCGTCTTTTACCTGGAATTCAACTTCTACGGTACGCACAGCCTTTATGTGCCCATTCTCACTAATAACTTCTTTTACTGTTGTCTCGTAAACACGCGGGTCTTTGCCAAATTTTGCAATTGACTCTTCTGCACCATAGTCCACCTTAAGAACCTTGGGCCACTCCGGCCATGGGTTACTTGAAGCGCGTTCAACTGGAGGACAAGGCATCATCTCTATCTGGGTAACACTTGCAGCCCCCAATCTGATTGAAGAACCGCAGCAGTCATTACCTGTATCGCCACCGCCAACAATAATAACGTGCTTTCCTTCAACTTCAATTCCGTAGAGTTTTTTTAGCATCTGGGCAATCTGTCCGTTGGTAGGCTGCATGGAAATTTTTTCCAAGGCAGAGCTTGTAGAAATTACGCATTTTGTAACAGCAGTAAGAAAATCAACCGCAAACATTTTTCCGCCGGCAGCGCCTTTGCCATCTGCTAAAAGCTTTTCAATTCCAACTGCATTCAATGCTCTTGCTTTTTTTGCACCGCAGCAAAGGGCAACTGCATCGTATTCACCAAGGATATGGTCTGCAGAAGCAGAACGTCCAACGTCCGCATTAAAAACAAATTCGACGCCCTCTTCCTTCATAAGGTTTATGCGGCGGTCGATTATGTTCTTTTCCAGCTTCATGTTGGGAATACCGTACATCAAAAGCCCACCCGCTTTGTCTTCGCGCTCAAAAACAGTTACGCTGTGTCCACGGCGGTTAAGCCAGTCTGCAACAGCAAGTCCGCTTGGCCCTGAACCAATTACGGCAACCTTTTTTCCACTGCGGGTCTTGGGAACTTCTGCCTTCATGTAACCTGTTGCAAATGCCTTTTCTATAATAAAAAGCTCATTGTCGTGAACGGTAACCGCTTCTTCTCCAACAACTGGACTTCCGCAGTTGCATGCCTTTTCGCAAAGAGCCGGACAAACGCGTCCTGTAAATTCGGGGAAGCTGGAAGTTTTTAAAAGCCTCCATGCCGCCATGTCAAACTGTCCCTTGTAGAGGGCATCATTCCACTCCGGTATGTAGTTATGCAAAGGACAGCCTGTAACCATTCCCTTTAGCTTTAGGGCAGCACCACACATGGGAACTCCGCAGTTCATGCAGCGTGCAGCCTGTTCGCGCCTGGCATCTTCGTCCAGTTTGGGATGAAATTCCTTAAAGTTTGCAATGCGCTCCAAAGGGGAAATGCTTGCGTTCTCTACTCTTTTATATTCCATGAATCCTGTTGGTTTTGCCATTTTAATCCTCCTAAGCCGTACACTTTCTAAAAGCTGCAAGTACCGCATCTTCGTGCTCAGAACCGCTCTTTTCTTGAGCTGCAATTTCCTTCATTATCTTTAGGTAGTCATTAGGAATGATTTTCTTGAAGGCTTTGCGGTAATGGTTCCAGTTTTCAAGAATAGACTTTGCGCGGACACTTCCTGTTTCTGCAAAGTGCTGTTCGATTAAGGAATGCAACTTGTCTTCATCTGATGTTGATGAAGGAAGAGTTGTTGTCTCGTCGTCCAAGGCGTACATTTTTACAAGCTCGTGGTTAAGCCTCTTGTACAAGTCATGCTTTTCATCAAGCACGTAGGCCACTCCACCGCTCATTCCTGCGCAGAGGTTCTTTCCTGTTCCGCCAAGGATTACGGCAGTTCCACCTGTCATGTATTCAAGGCCGTGGTCTCCGCATCCTTCCGCAACAACCGTGGCACCGGAATTTCTTACGCAGAACCTTTCTCCTGCAACACCGTTAATAAATGCAGTTCCGCTGGTAGCTCCAAAGAGGGCAACATTTCCTACGATAATATTTTTGTCTGCATCTCCTTCAAAAGCAGCAGGCTTTTTAATTACAAGCTTTCCTCCGCTCAAGCCCTTGCCAAAAGCGTCGTTTGCATCGCCTTCAAGCCTAAGGGTAAGCCCCTTTGGAATAAAGGCACCAAAACTCTGTCCAGCCCCTCCCCTAAAGTTTACGCGGTAAGTGTCGTCATTAAGACTGTTGCCAAACTTCTTCTGTATCTCGCTTCCAAGAATAGTTCCCACAGTACGGTCTGTTGACTGTATGTTGATATAATCTTTTTCTCCGCTTCCTGAATTGGCATTCTTTTCAAAATCAGGAAGGAGCTTTGTAAGGTCGATTCTTTTTTCAAGCTCAAAGTTAAAGAGTGAGCGGTCCTTTTTCCAGCCGCAAGCTTCTTCTTTATTAGCTTTTGAGTTTGCAAGAACGCGGCTCATGTCCACAAGGCCTGCCCTCTTGAATCCCTGCTTGTCCTTAAGCTTTAGCAAATCGGTGCGGCCACAAAGTTCTTCTACAGAGCGCACTCCAAGTTTTGCCATAATCTCGCGCATTTCCTGGGCGATGAACTTCATGAAGTTTTCAACATACTCAGGCTTTCCAGGGAACTTTGCACGGAGTTTTTCGTTCTGGGTGGCAACTCCAAAAGGACATGTGTCCAGCTGGCAAACACGCATCATTGAACAGCCCATGGAAATAAGTGGAGCCGTTGCAAAACCAAATTCCTCTGCGCCAAGCAAAGCGGCAATAACAACGTCACGTCCGCTCATAAGCTTGCCGTCTGTTTCCAAAACAACGCGTCCGCGAAGTCCATTCTGAATAAGTGTCTGGTGGGTTTCCGCAAGGCCAAGCTCCCAGGGCAATCCAGCATGGTGAATTGAACTTATAGGGGCAGCTCCTGTTCCGCCGTCGTGTCCGCTAATCAAAATTACCTGTGCTCCAGCCTTTGCAACACCTGCAGCAATCGTACCAACGCCAGCTTCGCTAACAAGCTTTACGCTTATTCTTGCCTGGCGGTTTGCATTCTTTAAGTCGTAGATAAGCTGGGCCAAATCTTCTATAGAATAAATGTCGTGGTGCGGTGGCGGAGAAATGAGGGCTACACCCGGAGTTGCATAGCGTGTCTTTGCAATCCAAGGATAAACTTTTTTACCGGGGAGGTGTCCTCCTTCTCCCGGCTTTGCTCCCTGTGCCATCTTAATCTGAATCTCGCGGGCACTTAAAAGGTATTCTTCCGTTACGCCAAAGCGGCCAGATGCAACCTGCTTGATTGCACTGTTGTATTCCGTTCCAAGGCGCTCAGGTTTTTCGCCGCCTTCACCGCTGTTGGATTTTCCGTGCAAGTGGTTCATTGCCAAAGCCATGCACTTGTGGGCTTCTTCCGAAATTGAACCGTAGGACATTGCACCTGTCTTGAACCTCTTTACAATTTCGTCCACGCTTTCAACTTCTTCGAGAGGAATTCCCCCGTCAGAAGCAAAATTAAATTCCAGCATAGCACGCAAGGTATGGGGATGGTCATTTGAATCTACAAGGGCTGTGTATTCCTTAAAGCGGTTGTAGTCTGCGTTGCGGGTTGCCTGCTGCAAAGCAACGATTGTCTCCGGGTTGTAAAGGTGGCTTTCTGCGGTTGGTCCCCTTCTAAGCTTGTGGTTTCCAACTGAATCAAGATGCTGGTTTACAGTAAGACCTGCCGGGTCAAAGCCCTGAGCGTGATGGTAGCGGACATCCTCTTCTATTTCTTTTAGCCCAATTCCACCAACACGGCTTACAGTGTTTGTAAAATATTTTTCTATAACGTCAGCTGCAATTCCAACTGCTTCAAAAATCTGGGCGGACTGGTATGACTGGATTGTGCTGATTCCCATCTTGGCGGCAATCTTTACAATGCCGTTAACAACAGCCTTGTTGTAGTCGTCTATTGCAGTGTGGTAGTCCTTGTCCAGAATCTTCTGGTCAATAAGTTCAGCGATGGCTTCGTGGGCAAGGTAGGGGTTGATTGCGCGGGCACCGTAACCAAGGCACATTGCAGCCTGATGAACGTCGCGCACTTCTGCACTTTCAAGGATTATGGAAACGGCAGTGCGCTTTTTTGTTCTGATAAGATACTGCTCAACTGCACTTACCGCAAGGATTGCAGGGATTGCAGCATGGGTCTTGTCTACACCGCGGTCGCTAAGGATGATGATGTTGTAGCCTTCCGCATAGGCCTGGTCTATCTGCTTAAAAAGATTTTCCAGTGCAGCAGACAGGAGGGGGCGTTGCGGGGTCTCCCCGCTAGAAGGGGTAGCGCAAGACGGCTTGCCGGCTTGAGCGAGGGGAAGGCTTTCCCCACCCAGAGACTCTTCAATTTGGAAAAGTATGGAAAGTGTTTTTGCTTTAAGCCCATTTGAATTGAGGGCGGCAATTTTTATTAAATCCGTTCCGGTAAGAATTGGATTGTTTATTTCCAGAACGCGGCAGTTTTTTGCATTAGGCTCAAGAATGTTTCCGTCCTTGCCAACATAAACTGTTGTGTCCGTAACGATTTTTTCGCGCAGGCTGTCTATAGGCGGATTTGTTACCTGGGCAAAGAGCTGCTTAAAATAGCTAAAGAGGCTCTGGTGCTTTTCGCTCATAACTGCAAGCGGTGTGTCTACGCCCATGCTGGCTGTAGGTTCAACACCGTTACGCGCCATTGGCAGAACCATCTCGTTTACGTCTTCGTAATTCCAACCGAATGCGCGGTAAAGAATGTTGCGCTCTTCCAAAGTGTGCACAGGAATTTTTTTGTTGGGAATTTTCAGGTCTGCAAGATGAACAAGATTCATGTCCAGCCATTCACCGTATGGATAGGTGTTTGCGTATTGTGCCTTGCATTCTTCGTCGCTGATGATTTTTTTCTGAACAGTGTCCACAAGGAGTATGCGTCCAGGCTGCAGGCGAGATTTTATTTTTATGTTTTCTTCCGGTATGTCAAGCACTCCTACTTCGCTGCTAAGGATTAGCATTCCGTCTTTTGTAATGTAGTAGCGGCTTGGGCGCAGTCCGTTGCGGTCTAGGGTTGCGCCAAGAAGGTCACCGTCGCTAAAGAGTATTGCGGCAGGTCCGTCCCAGCTTTCCATCATTGTTGCCCAGTAATGGTAGAAATCTTTTTTCTGGGCATTCATGTTTTCGTCGTGCTTCCATGGTTCCGGTATGCACATCATTACTGCAAGGGGAAGGGGCACTCCGTTCATCATAAGGAATTCCAGAGTGTTGTCCAGCATTGCAGAGTCGCTTCCGCTTGTGTCCACTGCGGGGAGAACTTTTTCCATTTCTGCATCAGAAAGTTTTGCTGAATGGAGGGTTTCTTCGCGGGCAAGCATGCGGTCTACGTTTCCGCGGATTGTATTGATTTCTCCGTTGTGGGCAATGAAGCGGTTTGGATGTGCGCGCTGCCAGCTTGGCTGTGTGTTTGTGGAAAAGCGTGAGTGCACTATTGCAAGGGCCGACTGGTATTCTGGTGACTGGAGGTCTTCGTAGAAAGTCCTTAGCTCGTGGACAAGGAACATTCCCTTGTAGACTATTGTTCGGGAAGAAAGCGAGCAGACGTAGGTTTTGCCTAAGGAGGGGGAAGTCTCCCCCTCGCTGCAACCCGCTCCGCGGTTTTCCGCTACCCCTTCTGCGGGGGCATCCCCCGCAACGCCCCCTGTGGCAACCTTTTCAAAGTTACGCCTTACGATATAGAGCCTGCGGTCAAAGTCTATTCCGATTTTACAGGATTCGGGTTTTGCAACAAAGCCCTGCCAAATTTCTGGCATGCAGTCACGGGCTTTTTTTCCAAGGACCTTGGCATTTACAGGAACCTTGCGCCAACCAAGGAATTTAAGTCCTTCTGATGAACAGCACTGTTCAAATCTTTTCTTTTCATTTTCCGCACCGCCATCACTTGGAAAGAAGAACTGGCCTATGCCGTATTCACGCTCGCCCAAATTGCCCAGCAGATCCGCAGCATTCTTACTAAAGAAGTCGTGGCTAATCTGAACCAGGATTCCAACACCGTCTCCTGTTTCGCCAGATGCATCCTTACCTGCGCGGTGTTCCAATTTTTCTACAATGCTCAGCGCATTGTCAACGATTTTGTGGGACTTGCTTCCGTCAATGTTTACTACTGCACCGATGCCGCAGTTGTCATGCTCGAAACTTGGTTCATAAAGTGTTTTCATCTTTCTTCGCTCCAAACAACAAAAGGCCGCACGCACAGTTCTTCCACTGTACATGCAGCCCCTTTGCCGACTTTGAGATTTAAAAAGGAAAAGGCCGTAGATAGAATTTTTGCATGGAAATTCCATACAAAAAAAATACCTACGACCTCTTTGCCGTTTATGTAATACTACTTAATTAATGGGTTCATGTCAAGTAAGTGTAATTACAAATCTTTATGAAAAGTAGTAAATGTAAATGCTAACACGAAAGCACTTCCATTCCCGGCAGAAAACGCGTCAAAAAAGCAAGGGTTGTTTACAACCCCAAGCGCAGATACAAGGTATCTGACTCGCTTCGCGGCTTGAAGCTACGCTGCCGGGTTCGCTCCGCGCAAATGCTTTTTTGCCACGTTTCCCGCCTCCATTCCAGTGCTTTCTTACTATTTTTTTGCATTACAATTTCATCACGCCCTCTTTACCACACAGCACCTTTGACCTTACGCGCCCCCATACACCGTAACAAGTGCGTTTTGCATACATATTAAAAAAAAGAAAAGCCGGTGAGTTCTGTAAACCGAACCCAGCCCGGCATTTTTTTTGATTTAGTTTTGCAAGTTTTTTTACTGCGTTTATTTGCTGCCTAAGAATTCGAGGGCGCTGTCTGCGGCGATTTTTCCGTAGACGCAAATGTCTGCAACGGCATTGCCACCCAAACGGTTTCCGCCGTGGATTCCGCCGGTAACTTCTCCTGCTGCAAAAAGACCCTTTACAACAGAACCGCTCTTGTTAAGAACCTGTGCCTTTGTGTTAATCTTTATACCGCCCATTGTGTGGTGGATTGCAGGACCAACTTCTACAGCGTAGAAAGGAGCAGTTGCTATTGCGCGGGGCATGTCGTCTGCCTTGCGGCTAAATTCCGCATCATTTCCAGAAGCCTGGTAAGAATTGTATGTGTCTACAGAAGCCTTAAGATCTGCTGCCGGCATACCAAGTTTTTGAGCCAGTTCTTCAAGACTTGCGCCTTCAGTCAAAAGCCCCTTCTTTGCATAGCCTTCAATGGCCTTTAGTGACTCGCGCACTCCCTGGTCAAACAAAAGATAGGCTGTCTTTCCTGTCTGTGCAAGAATTGCTGCGGACATAACGTCGCGGGTTGCCATTTCGTTTCCAAAGCGCTTGCCCTCGCGGTTCACCATGATTGCACCGTTACCGCGGACAGCTTCCGTAATCATAAAACCGTTGGAAGGAACAACAGTCGGGTGGGTCTGAATCTGGTCCATCTGAACAAAGTCTGCGTCAAATGGTTCAACCAAAGCGATTGCGTCTCCTGTTGCCCCCTTGTGGTTTGTAGTTCCAAAGCCTGCAAGATCCGGCCTGTATTTTACGACAAGTTCCGGGCTTGCACCAAAACCGCCAGTTGCAACGATAACTGCGCTTGCACTTATAGTGTATTCACCTTCTGCAGAAAGAACCTTTACACCAGCAACGCTACCGTCATCAGCCTTTACAATCTGCGTAACCCTGCTGTTGTAGCGTATTTCCGCACCGGCAGTTTCCGCCGCCTTAACAAGAACAGGAACAAGGTGGGCACCGATTGCAGCACCGCCCTGGGGTCTGTGGGTACGCTTGTTTGTGGAACCAGCCATCTTGCCAACATCAGTAAGGTCTGCACCCAAGCCAATAAGCCAGTCAACAGTCTCTGCTGAATGTTCAACCATGTTGCGTACAAGGTCCGGGTCATTAAGATTGTGGCCGCCCTTAATCGTATCTTCTATATACTGGGCATTTGAATCCTCTATGCCAAGCTTTTTCTGAACGGAAGTTTCGCTTGCGTTAAGACCGCCTGTAGCAGAAGAAGTGTTTCCACCTGCATTGCCCATCTTTTCAAGAACAATAACCTTCTTGCCTTTGGAAGCAGCTTCCGTAGCGGCAGAAAGACCAGCACCGCCTGCACCAATAACAACGATGTCTACCTTTTCGTCCTTTAAAGCCTTCTTTACCTTCTTGGAGGCAATTCCGCGGGATGCGTTAAGGGCTTCCTTAATAGCCTGCTTGGTTGCGTTGGAAGTAATGGTTGCACCGGAAACAGCATCAACTGAATCCACGCTCTTTCCGCTAAGCACAGCCTCTGCAATCTGAGCAATTGCTTCCTTTGCAAAGTCGGTCTCATCTTCCTGCACAGTTTTTATGGCTGTAATCTTACCGCCAGAAACGCTAACAGACATAACAACACGGTCGTTACGGCCATCTGCACTTCCCGTCCATTCACCGTCGTTAAGCGGCTTCTGGGCAGAAGACTTAATGCCTATAAAGGCCACCACTGCCGCAAGAACAAGAAATGCAGCAGTACACACAATAAATTTTTTGTTTTTCACATTAATTCTCCTATTATTGGACTATATTGAACTATATTAGACTTAATTTCAAGCCATGCAAAAGCGCACAAGCAAAAAGACACGGTGCTAATTTCCGGCCAACTTGCATTCCTTCCAAAAAGCCTCCATCTGCTCAAGGCCAAGAGAAGCCATATCCTTGCCAGGTTCAAGCTGCTCACACTTGTGCTGAACATAAGAAAAGCGCTCGTAAAACTTTTTGTTTGCCCGTTCCAAAGCAAGAACCGGATCCACGCCTAGCTTCTGAACATAATTCACGGCGGCAAAAAGCATGTCTCCGCACTCCTCTTCCAAATGCCCACTGTCCCCTTCCAAAGAAGCAGACTTAACTTCACCAAGCTCCTCATTCATCTTTGCAAGGGCAGAATCTGCATCCGGCCAGTCAAAACCCTTCTTTGCAGCCTTCCGCTGAAACTTGCAGGCCTTTAAAAGCGGGGGAAATTCCTTGGGAACTGAATCAAGCACGCAGTCAGACTTTCTGCCTTCAACATTTTCCTTTATGCTGTCCCAAAGCCCGGGCACACTTTCTGCCTTTACCCCCTTTGCAGCAGCAAAAACATGGGGATGGCGGCGGATAAGCTTTTGGCAAACATCATCCAGCGCATCCTCAAAAGCAAAGCCGTCCTTTTTTCCGCCAGCGTTCCTGCCAGCTTCCCACTGCTCGTCAAACATAGAGCAAACAAGGGTAGCGTTAAAAAACAAGTCGCCGAGCTCTTCCTTAGAATGCATTGCATCGCCTTCGGTAATGGCATCAACGGCTTCAAAAGTCTCTTCCACCAAAGCGCCCCTCATGCTGCGCGGAGTCTGCTCCCTATCCCAAGGGCACCCCTCTTTTGAACGCAAAACTCGGGCAAGTTCAAACAAACGGCAAAATGCAGCCGCCACACGCTCAGATTTTTCATCCTGGGCTAAAAGCTCCTTTCCCCTGGAATTTAAAACACAAGACTTGTCCAAACTTTTTTCCATTTTGTCTTTCTCTTAATCTTCTTGCGGCAGTTACTTTGCAATCGACAAATCTTCTTTGCAAACATCCTGCCATAATTTTAGGGGCTTTCCGCCCTTCGCTTTCGCTCATACCGCCTGCGGCGGTACTAAAGGGGCTCCAATCCCTGCCGTCATTTTGTTTGCTACGGGGATTTTCAACAGAAAAAAACAAGGTGCAAACTAAAAAGTTCAAATTACGGTAGTTGAGCCTGTCGAAACGACCTCCTGTAGTAGTACACAAGGTCATTTTGTTTGCTAAGTATACCAAAAGAGATGAATAAAGTGAATAGACTGGGAGATTATTCAAAAAACCATTGCCACTCGACCAAACTGCAAAAATTATTACGGATCAGTAAACTTCATATTGCAATAGACGACTTTGCTACGGCCACCGTAAGTCACCGTAATTTTTAGCCGATAGGTGTAATCAGTGTTGCAAGAAGAAGAATTAATGCTAACGGTGGAAGAGTTGCCGCTGCTTGGAGTAACAGCATTAGAAGGAGCTTCTGCAAGAAGAATCTGCCAGTTCCACTCAATGCCTTCCGTAATTCTGTTGTCGGAATTACTACTTGCACCAGATGGAGTGGCGTAAAGATTTAATGTAGCGTTACCCTTTGTTTTTGATAGAGGAGTAGAAGAATAGATTGTTGCTTCTGCATTATCCACCCAGACCATAATGTCGTCTACCGAAACAAGGCCACCGCTTCCAAAATATGTGGACGGTTTTGTTTCTATAGTACAGGTCGATTCTGCGGAGTCTGCATAGAGGTTTTTGTGGGCATAAGCCTTTACTATATAGTGTCCAGACTCACCACCGGCAACCTCCGGGCAGGGAACGGCTATGCTTTTCTTTCCGTTTACTTTGCCGGAGACAACAAAATTGTTATTAGAGTCATAAATTCTATAGGAAAGAACCGCATCAGGAGCATCGGCAGGGGGAACAAGCACAAGGTAGGCCTTCCCTTCGTCACCGTAGATTGTCGTAACCTCAGGAGAACCTGTATGAGAATTCCCCTCGGAATCTGTATATTTTACAATTTGCCCCTCAGTGTTCTCGTATGTAACTTCTCCAATCTGGTTTGCACTTGCATCAATTATTATGGAAGAAGAAAAGCCCATCTTGTCAACAAGCTCAACCGTATATTTCTTGTCTGCCGCCAAGTTTTCATTGGTTGCATAAAAAAGGTCTGTACCGTCGTTACCCGCAGAATACACGGCATTCCCATTAAAACGTGAATAAGTTGCAGAGTTGTAGCTAACAGCGCCATTAGATGAGTTGACAGTTATTGTACCGCTTGCCTTTAAGTCGGTGCTTCCGGTAAATTCAACATCACCCGTTGCATTACCGCTGTCATCCCTGGATCTTATGGGAAAACTGCTTCCGTTAATCTTTATGTATGCAAGGTCTTTATGAATATACCTAAGGCTGTCCTGATTGGGCAGGCGCATAAAAAGAACAGCTTTGCTGTTAGCATCTGCAAGACAAACGCCGCCTTGCATTAGCGGTGGAGTACTGTTGCAATAGAGGGGAAAGGAATAAGTTCCAAAGTCTTCCAATGAATAGGGATGCTTTATGTTTACGCTTTCGGTAATTGAACAATAATTGCCTTCCGTATCCAACTTGCCGTCCATTTCCCTTAAAAAATCAGTCGGATACTTAACGGTAATAACGGATTTGTCTGCAGGATTCTGCTTAACAACAATACCGCTAGCAGAAGGGATAGTACTCGCATTGCTGCTAATAAGGCTTTCGCCATCCGTAAACTCAAAAAACTTGGGATTCCTAAGGTAATAGCTTACAGTTACAGGCCCGTCCGCAGAAGAAATGCAAAGCCTGCCGCCTGAACCTGTCTGGGTTGCAACAGGAATGTCGTGCTTTTCTATAGCGGCGGTATTGGTCATCATGTCAAAATATTCATGGACATCCTGGTTAAAAGAACCGGCAAGACCTGAGCAAGAGAAAATAATACAGAAAGCAAGAAAGAGTAGAAATGAGAAAGCACAAACAGAAAGCTTTTTCATAAGCCCCTCCGTTAGAACTGGAACCCTGCAGAAACCTGTGGCAACAAGTAAATGCCCTTCATGTCCGGGACAAAGGCCATAAAACCGTCTATCCCCGCTTCTACATAAATGCGTGAAGTAACATAAGTCTGGAAACTCAATCCTGCTATTGCGCTTATATCCGTACTGTTAAGCTTTGGTGTGTCAATTCCATGCGGAAAGTGGTACTGGTAGTCCATAAAGTATGCAATACCCGCACCTCCGTGAAGTTCAACGGTAAAGGCATGGCGCCTCTGGTTGGTTCCCTTTACCCTAAAGCGTATGGGGAACTGGTATACCAGAAGACCGTGCGCAGTAATCATGTTTCCGTCTACGGTGTAGTTCCCCTCATCATAGAACATCCTTGTGTAAGAACCAGTTACGCCAATGCCAAGATAACCCCAGTTGTGCTTAAAGGGCATAAAGGTAACTTTTGCAACTGCACTTATAGGCCAAACCTGGCTTCCCATGAATTCCTTAAAAGTATTGTCCACTAAGACGATTGGACAGGTGTAGCCTGCACTCACGTCAAGGTCAAAAGGCTTTTTGTATCGCACGGAAAGTTCATTCTTGGACCCAAGTTCAGTATACAACCCAGACGCATCTTTTGCAACAACATGATAGTCACCTGTGTCCAAATCTTTTATATCAAATTTAAGGGTTACGCTGCGGTTCTTTTTGCCGCCTTCAAGAATTTCAGGCACTATTCCGCCGTCTTCCACATCCTTTCCTTCCGGCACAAGGTAATAGTCCGTAAATTCCAGGGACTTGTTGTTCTTGTCCGGCATAAAGAGTTCGTGGCCTTCTATTGTAAAGACACCGTCGTTGTACTCTTCCAGATAGATGGTGGAACTGTGGCTTACCCTGCTGCTAACGTCGCGGATTTCCGGCTGGTGGGCGGCATATACGCGGAAACGCTTCCATTCGCTAACTTTTGCGGGACGGCTAATAAGGTCGTATGTTATAACCTTAAAGCGGTAGTAGCCGGGTTCCAAGAGCGGGGTTATCTGCATTCTTGTGGTGTTGTCCTCTGTCTGCAGCGTTACGGCCGGTCTGTAACCTCCACCGACCTCTTCTTCTATTACAACTTCATACTTTAAAACCGCATCCGGGTCATCTTCCACCCAGGAAAGCATCTGCCATGAGTCTTCCGGACGGGCTTTTTTTGGGGAATCATCATCCTTTTTCTTGGACTTCTTCTTTTTTGAAGAATCCTTCTTTGATTCCTGTTTTACCTCCTGATTTGCAGACGCTGCTAGGGCATCACTTCCTGTCTGGGCAAAGACGGAAAATCCGAGGGAAAAAGCTAGGAGTATGACTGCTGCGGAAAATTTTCTACTTTTTCTTGCCATAGGTATTCTCCACAGGATTTATCTTGAGGTCTTTTGGCTCAGGAATGTCTGTTATCAATATGGAAGGCGTGTCCGGGCTTTCCTGGAAGATAACGTCTACAACACCGTCCTTGTTTGAGTCAACGCGGCGGAGGGCCTTTATGTACCAAGTGAACTGTCCGCGGATCAAGGCGTTCTTGAGCTTGTCGTCCATGGTAATAAAGTCGAGCGTATATTCAGTGCTGTTGCCAAGGTTCTTTTCCAGCAAAACCTCACCGGCTTCATTGCGGATAGAGAACTTGTAGTCGTTGGCGGTCTTTACAGGCTTCCACTTGAATTCAATTTCACGCTTGTTCTTCTTTTTCTTTAGATACTGCCTGTCAAATGCTTCCGGAGTGGTTTTCATTCCTTCCGGAGTGTCAAGCGGCGGTACCGGAAGAACAGTAAAGCGTCCCTTGTACTTTTCGTCTGTACCAGAAACATCTATTCCGTCCATGGTCTCTGCGTAGACAACAATTTCGTAAGTTCCGCTGTGCAGTCCTTCTTCCGGGGCAAGCTTAACTGAATACGGGGCAACCCTGTTACCGGCGGCAACCTGTGCGTCAGAAGGAACCTTCATCACTTCTACCGGCGGGTTTACGTCCGTTCTGGTAACAACAAGCTGGGCAAATGAGTTTTCGTCAACACTTTCCCACTTTGCAACAGGAGGATTCAAAAGAACTTCAAGACCGTCTATTTCCATGCCCTTTACAGGAGCAACAACCGCAACCGGATGCAGCTTGGCAAGGAAGAATGAAGCCCTAAGCAAGCGGCCTGTACGGCGGCTGACTATACCGGGGATTGCGTTGCTAAAGGCCTGAATTTCAACATTGTAGTTGGTGCGGTCAACAAAACCGGGGCCAGAATACATGTTCAAGTCCAACTGAGTTCCATATACAATGTCGCGGAAGACGCTTTCGCCTGTAGCCTGGCTAAAAATTTCCACCTTGTAGTAGTCGGCATGTTCTACCGGTGCCCACTTTACGGTATAAGGCTTACCTTCGCGGGCAACAGCCTTTCCACCGTTCTTTGGGTCTATCATGGCAGATTCGTCCAAGCTGTCCAAAACCTCGAACATGCGGGGTGTGGTTGTCATTGTGTTTCCACCGCCAGAAGAAGATAGGCGCCAGTAATACTTTCCAAGCGCAAGGTTTGTAACCTGAAGGACGTTGCTTGCAGACTGACCCCTGTAGGCAAGTGTGCTAAAGTTCACGTCGGGAGAAATTTGCACTTCCGTTACGTAATTGTCCGGGAGGTTGCGCTTCCAGGTAAAGTTCATGTCCGGCAAAAGGTTCTGGGCAATACCGTAGTTGTCGGCAGGCTCTACAACGTGCTGGTCGCGCTTACCCTGCATTGCAAACAGGGAACGCACTTCGGAAATAGGGGATTCAGAGCCTTCCTGATCCGTAACCCTAACGCCCCAGTACCACTTTCCGTCCTTAAGGGCATCTTCCTTTGGCAAAAGGTAGAAATTCTTTGTTACGCTTACAGTCTTTGCGTCCTGGGTAAGAGCTTCGTTGCGGGCAATTATAAGCGTGTACTTTGAAGCCTCACGGTTTGGCTTCCAGGAAAAGCTTGTCTTGGATGCAGTCTCACCGTTGTCTATGATTGCACCATCCGGCGGAACGTGAAGGACAGGTCTTTCCAAGAGGCCTGATTTCTCTATCTTAAAGGACTTTACTTCGCAGGGGAAGGCAAGTCCTATGCGGTTAACAGAATAGAATGGAGTTACGCGGCAGTACCAGGAGCCCTCTCCAATATTGCCAATCTGGGCAGAAGTCAAAGAAGTCCTTGTGTCCACCTGATGGCTGGAGAAATTCTTGTCGGAAGAAACTTCCAGCCTATAGGAAGAAGCATAGGCAGATTCCTTCCAAATGAACCTTACGGAAGGAAGCTTTGTGCGGTATGAATATGAATTGCCGTCTGAAGGAGAAAGAAGCTCCGGTGCGTAGGAGTGGGCAAGAAGGAAGCGGTTCTGCACATAAGCCTTACCCTTGGAGTCCACAATGCGCCAGTAGTATATTCCGTCATCAAGATTCACGTTGGAAGAACCGGAAAGCCCGTTTGACGGAATGGAAGAACAGTCAATCTTTTCTTCATAGGCAGAAGAGGCAAAATTCCTGTCGGAAGAAACCTGAAGACTTAGCGAAGTTCCGCCATTTTCCGCTTCGGAAACGGAACCTGCCATCCTCCACGAAAAGAGAACGTCCCTTTCCTGAGGCGTAAAATAGAGGATTTTAGAAGAAGGCCTTGGGCTTGAAACCATAACATGCAGATTTTCACCGCTGTTCTTTGTCGCAAAGGAATCACCTTCTGCAACGTTAACAACCTGTCCGTCGCTTGTAATTATGGCATTACCCTGTATAACCTGGAAACCGTCCATTCCTGCCGAAACAGAACTGCCGCTTTCTATAAAGACATCGGTGCCGTCTGCAAAAAGGCGCATACCGTTTTCGGAATCCATGCTGTCCACGGAAGCAGAACCCTGTGCAAGCTGGGCGGAAACAGAGTTGTCCTCGTTTACGAAGACCTGAACCATGGTGTCTTCCGCAAGCTCCATTATGTTTCCGTCCGTAAAGTTGATGGTGGCTTCACTCAAATGCTCAGTACGGATAATGTCTCCGTTGTAGAGCGGAGAAGTCTGCCTTAGACGGTCCCAAACCATGCGGTCCATGAATTTACGCTCGGCTGTCTTGTATTTGAACGTAATGGTGGCTATAGGAGCCTCGTTCATCTTGGAAAGCGAACGGTTTACGTTGTTGTAGAAAAAATAGAAGTTGAGGGCTGCCCCGGCTGCGCAAACAAGAATGGCCAGTATGAAGGGCAATAAAAGGCTACTGCTTGACCTGTATCTTGTTTTCTTCTTCATTCAAGTTCACCTTTTCAAAGTCAGGAATCGGAATGCCAAGCATGTTGCGCACTTCATTCAACGTCTTGGGTCCAGTAGGTCCAACGGCCTTCACACAATCCGGATCTGCCGTAAAATCCTTGTTACCCTGCCTAAAGAATTCCTCTATGCTGAATCCAGGCATGTTGACAACCCCGTAAAAGTGCTGTGCACCCTTACCCTTTACTTCAAATTCAACGGGAATGCGCTCTACAACAATCTCGTTGGCAAGGTTTTCCTGTGGAATCGTAAAGTTGTTGTCCTCGGTCCTGATGTATTCATTCCTCAGAAGCTGATATGTGTCTTCCGTAATCAAGATGTCCGTTCCACAAGGCTTGTTGGAACTTTCGGTACGGGAAGCAAAGTTTACCGCATCACCAATGGATGTGTATTCCATCTTGTCCTGGCCACCCATAATACCGCAGGTTGCGCGACCAGTGTTAAGGCCGCATCCAATCCTGATGTGGGGCTTGTAGGTTGCAAGAGGCTCGTTTTCATGTGCCTTTGTAAATGCTTCGGCATCTTTGTTGTACTTCATAAGGGCGTAGCGCATGGCAATGGTTCCGCGAACGGCGTTTATTGCGTCTTCCCTTACATGCTGCTTGTGCCTTTCCTCCAGCTCCTTCTTGCGGGGGTCAGAGTCGGGCAGAAGCTCAAAGTCAAGGCTTTCGTCGCGGAGGATACCCCAAACCGCCATAACGGCATCGCCTTCAAACTTGTCTATGTTTCCGTGGCTAAGGGTTACGCACTCTACCATGCGTCCCATGTAGTCGTTCAAGAAGCCAATGATTTCTTTTGGAGAGTTCTCCTGGAATTTCTGCTTAAAGCCGTCGCTTATGGCAGTAAAACCGCGGATGTCAGAGAAGAAGATTGTAATGTCCTTAAGATGCGGCGAAAAGTCAATCTCGTTACGGGCAATGGCCTTTGCAACGTTCTTGTTGGTAAACTTGGAGAAGGTGTTCAAGAAGCCAATTTCGTTCCTGGTTGCCTGGTTCAAAATGCCAATTTCGTCCTTACGCGTTGTATTGAGCTTTGAAAGAATCGCAGGCGCAAAGTTTCCGTTCTGGATTTCGTCCGCAGAATCTGTAAGGCGGCGCAGGTGGCGTGAAATTGCAAGGCGTGCAAACAGAAGAATGACTATAATGGAAAGGAAGAATACAACCAGGGTAAGATAAATGTTTTTGTACATGGTGTCCACAACACCTTCAAGAACATAGTCAAGCGGAACAGATGTGTAAACACCAATGTCTCCGGTCTCTATGCGGGAATATGCTCCAAGGAACTTCTGCTTTTCTGCAGGCTTTCCCTCTTCCACCTGAACATCGTCTTCAAACTGAACCTGCTTTGTCTCCAAACTGTTCTGGACAGTCCCCTTCATATAGGTTACAAGGGGATGGCTTTCCATGGTCTCGCCACGAAGGACACGCTCCGAATCCGGATGGAAAAGAAGGTCAGAGCTGTCGTTTATAAGGAAGGTAGTGTTAACTGTATCTATGCCAATAACTTCCGATATTGCCTCAAGCGAAAATGTTATTGCGCAAGTCTGGTCAAGACCGTTCTCTTTGTATGGAAAGAAAATAGTGATTGCAGGAACTCCAAAAATAGGGGAAGGGTTTGCCGCCACAGTCTCTCCGGCGCAAGAACGCATAACAGATTCCGTATTCTGCATGAAGAAGGTCTGCATAAGAGAAGACTCTATCTCGTTTTCTATAAAGAACTGCTCGTTGGGAATGTTCACGTTGCGGTTTTCTATGTCGCCCAAACCAAGAATGTTTATGGATGCCACATCGCCATTGCGCTCGAAGAAGAAAATCTGGGCCTGCCTTGCAAGTGCCAGGGATGAATTTCCGGTTGAATTCATAAGGTCCAAAAGCTGGAACACGGAAGCCCTCATGCGCAAGATTTCATTTTCTGCCATCTTTGCACAGCGGGAGTTTACGGAAAGGTTTGACTCCTCCGCAGTACGCCTTACGTCGCGCCCCGAAAAATAGCTGTTAAGGAAAGTTACCGTGCCCAGCGAAATAAGAACTACAAGCCCTATAATAATGGCAAGCTTAACACCGAGCGGAAATTTTACTTTTTTTACAATCTGGGTCTTCTGCTCATCGACCTTGACTATATCACTTTTCTTCATATCTTACTTCTTCACTCACCGGCAGCCAAACGTGGGGCAACCGATTTTTATGCAACATTAAGATAAGCTAAAAAACTCTCCTATGTTATTATAACGGCTAAAATAAGCATAAGTCTATAAAAAAATGTAAAAATCTCTAAAAAAAAGTAAAAAAATTAAAATCTCCAGCGCGTGAAGTTTTCTTTTTACAGACTGTTTTAAGATTCTTTAGGAAATTTTTACTCTTTTGGAGCGCATTTTTTGGTAAAAGAGCTTCGCAAATTGGTTGGTGTTACGGGCTTTCCGGGGTTCCGCGGGTCCCTTCCCGCTCCATTCCTTCGGAACGGCAAAGCCGCCCCTCCAATCCCGGCTAGGCGGATGGGCAAGTACGGATTTTTATATCAGATTCAATTTCGCCTTTTGCAAATACATGTCATTCCCGAGCGGTTGGTGAGCCTGTCGAACCACGACCTGGGAATCTTTTTAAGCAGATTATCGGGTCGAGCCCGATAATGACACTCTTTGTGCAAAAAAATTCGAATTCCGACCTATCAGATTCAATTCCGAGTTTTTGGCACAAAACGCATCATTACCAGAAGGATGACCATGGTGGAAATGAAAAATACAAGCAGCGTAATGTAAATGTTTTTGTGCATGGTGTCCACTACCCCCTCAAGAACATAGTCAAGTGGAACTGTAGTGTAAACACCAATGTCTCCGGTATCTATGCGGGAATAGGCGCCAAGGAACTTCTGCTTCTCTGCAGGCTTTCCCTCTTCCACCTGAACATCGTCTTCAAACTGAACCTGCTTTCTCTCCGTTCCGTTCTGGACACTTCCCTTCATATAGGTTACGAGAGGGTGGCTTTCCATTGTTTCGCCGCGAAGAACACGCTCTGTGTCCGGATGAAAAAGAAGAGCAGAGCTGTCGTTTACAAGGAAGGTCGTGTTAACAGTGTCTATATCAAGAACTTCCGATATTGCCTCAAGCGAAAATGTTATTGCGCAAGTCTGGTCAAGACCGTTCTCTTTGTATGGAAAGAAAATAGTGATTGCAGGAACTCCAAAAATAGGGGAAGGGTTTGCCGCCACAGTCTCTCCGGCGCAGGAACGCATAACTGTTTCCGTATTCTGGAGGAAGAAGGTCTGCATAAGAGAAGGGTCAATTTTGTTTTCTATAAAGAACTGCTCGTTGGGAATATTAACGTTGCGGTTTTCTATGTCGCCCAAACCAAGAATGTTAATGGAAGCCACGTCGCCATTGCGTTCGTAGAAGGAAACCTGGCTCTGCCTTGTAAGTTCCAGGGATGAATTTCCGATTGAATTCATAAGGCCAAGCAGCTGGAAGGCGGAATTCCTCATGCGTAAGATTTCGTTTTCTGCCATCTTTGCACAGCGGTAGTTTACGGAAAGGTTTGACTCCTCCGCCGTACGCCTTACGTCGCGCCCCGAAAAATAGCTGTTAAGGAAAGTTACCGTGCCCAGCGAAATAAGAACTACAAGCCCTATAATAATGGCAAGCTTAACACCGAGCGGAAATTTTACTTTTTTTACAATCTGGGTATTCTGCTCATCGACCTTGACTATATCACTTTTCTTCATATCTTACTTCTTCACTCACCGGCAGCCAAATCTGGGGCAACCGATTTTTTATGCTACATTAAGATTTGTTGGCACAAAAGACAGGCAAGATTCCAACGGAAACTTGCAGGATAAAAATTGCAAGACGCAATTTTTAAGGCCAACTGTACAAATTTGTGGATAGATTACCGTGTCAAGCACGGCAATGACATGCTTTTGCAAAAGTGTACTTTTTACCTATCTATCAAACTACGAATAATCACGAATAAGGAAACAAAAAACATAATTACTCCTCCAAAAAAGCGAACATCATTTCTTATATTATATTCTTTATTGATAAAAGGTTTTACAGTAGAAATCATTAAACTAATGGAGAATAATAAAAAACACAAAATAGAATTTATCTCATTTCCTTTAGTAAAAAACAGCAGAACAAATGCACACAGTCCAATAATAAAACCTATCGTACTTAAGATTGAATTATCTTTGGCATTAACAGTTTCATCAGGTTTTTGATCAACAATTAATTTTCCTTCAAAAAAATATTGTTTTATTATATCATGTATTTTGTCTTCATCATTCAATTTAAAGTATTTAGAAACCTTTGTTCCAACCCTATGGGCAATAGAAACATATCCATTTTCCTTAAATATTTGGAGCCAGTTTGATTTATCAACTTCAAGGCAAATATCATAATTCGATTGGTTTATAGAATTATCAACAAATTCTTTTAGCCTTGCATAATCGAGTCTTTCATACTTTTTACCATTTATTTTTATATTCATTTTTCCCCTGCACTCCAATGCGGATGTCCGCGTAACTACGTACTTAAACGGTGGCGCAACCTAACCCGCTATTGACCACAAACCTACGCTAGGCAATCAATCTACTAAATAATTTATATAAACCAAAAATTATTAGTGTATCGAATATTAAATCAATAAGTACAATATGGATCTTTGACCAAAGTTTTGAATTACTAAATATAATTTGATACGAGTTTATTATTGAAGTAATAATAAAACCCATGGCAAAAAATATGTACACCCAAATATTAGGAATGAACCGAGATGTAAAAAAGCCAATACAAAAAACCCATGATAAAATATTTATTATTTTATTTTTTGAACTTTTTTTTATCTCATGTATTTTTGAAATATCATTATAAAAGCTTTCTTGATTTTCCAGAAATTCTGACGTAACTATTCTAGTGTGATTGTTAAAATAGATTATAAATTTATTTTCTTCAATCTGTTCGATTTTATTTATATCTTTAAACTCATATTCGTTTATACTTTTATCATCTGTAACAATAAATTTATTTTCAGAAACTTCAAAAGCATATTCTACATAATTCTTTTTTAATTTTTTTGAAAATAGCAATACTAAAAATATACAATAACACGCTAAAGCAGGAAAAAGGATAAGAAATACATATTTTATTTTTTCAAAGTCAGGTCTGTACTTGGGAAGAACTAAATAGAATAAAATAAAATTGAACAATATTGCAGAACCGTAAATAAGAAACATTTTTGTTTTGTATTTATTTATAAACATTTTTATTTTTGTTGAATCATTCTTGTAAATCATTTTTTACTCCATGGCAGCCCAGAGAGATGTCCGCACAACAGCTTGCGGCACAAAAATCAAGTTTACCTAATTTATAACTAAGATGATACTATAACACTTTGTGTTCTGCAACAATTAAAACAAACGAATACAGAAATCAAACCGCAATCTGCAATTATATTTTCATCCATCCGTTTCAAAAATATTTCTGGAAGTTCCTTCATTTTTTTTCCTTCAAGCGCCCAAGTGCGGGCAGTCAGCATAAACCTATGTTAGGCGATTATTCTTGAATTAAAAGTAAATCTATAGAATCTACTTTTCCTTTTTCTTTATAGAATATTAATTTTCTATAATTCCAAATTCCATTTTCTTTTACTGCATCGACATATACTCGAGATTTTCCATTCTTACCTTTTATGGTATATGAAATAGAGGCTTCCCCTGTTCCGTTTCCACTAGTGCTAATAGAACCGCTGACAATTTTAGAAATTTTATAATCCTCTCCCAAATATTCTATAATTTCTTTATTATTTTCTATAACTTCAACTGAATGTTTATATGGCTCACAATTTGATAATGAAGAAAAAACAAAAATGCAAACACTTATGGCAAGTAATAAACCAATAGAAAAAATAATCACATATTTTATTTTCTTGTTTTTCTTTGTTTCAGCAGTTTCTACTTCTTTTTCTTTTTTCTGCTCAGAATTGTTATTCTTTTTATAAAGGTAAATCGTTCCATAAATATATCCCAATGGTCCTGTTGAAAATGCCATTGCTTCGATTTCATTATTTTCTTTTATTAAGCAAAGAATTGTATCATTTAGAAAACAGTATACAATTACTACCAGACTTATAATTATAATCAAATAACAAAAAAAATTGAAAGCTGATTTTGGGCAAAATGGATTTATTCTTTGAAATCCTAAGACAATAAAAGTCATGCCCCATGCTATAAAATACAAAGCGACACTTTCTCCGAAAAACAAAAGAGCTTTTTTATAGTCAATTCCTTTTGAAATACAAATTATGCAATGCAATAAACAGATTGCAAAACCAATGCTTAGAATCAATTTTACTTTTTTTTCAAAAAAATCAATAACTTTTTCCATTTTTCCTTCTCCGAACGCCTGTGGTGCGTCCGCATAACATGTCATTACCGGGGTCGCTGGGTACTTTCTTGCGGAGGCTCCGACAATGACATGTATTTGTAAAGCTCGAAGTTGAGCCTATTACATTTTTTCCAGGAAGGGGACGAGAACCAAGTTCATTGCACTGCGCAAAACGGTGAGAGTGCAGGATGCCAGGCACAATCTTGCGCTTGCCAAGGTCTTGTTTTCTTCTGCAACGGAAAGAATTGGACAGTCGCGGTAGAAGGCACTGAAGGCTTTGCAAATTTCGTAGATGTAGGATGCCATCTGGCTTGGGTCAAGATCCGTGGCGGCTTTTTCCACAACCTGGGGGAAGCGGCCAAGGCTTTTAATAAGGGCCCATTCGCTTTCGTGAGTCAAAAGGGAAAGTGTCTGTGCATCCGAACCAAGGTTTGCGCTAAGCCCCTGCTCTTCTGCCTTGCGTAGAATAGAAGCAATTCTTGCGCCCATGTACTGGAGGTAGGGGCCTGTGTTTCCATTAAAGGAAAGGCTTTCTTCCGGATTAAAGAGCATGTCTTTTACAGGGCTTACCTGTAGCAAGTAGTAATGAAGGGCGGCAAGGGCAACCTTTTCTGCAACGTCATCAGCATTGCCAACTTCGCTGTCCCTGCCCTTGTCCTGAATTGCCTTTAGGGCATCTGCATGAAGGCTGTCTATAAGGTCGTCAGCGTCGACAACTGTACCTTCGCGGCTCTTCATTCTGCCGGAAGGAAGGTTTACAAGGCCGTAGCTTAAGTGGTAGAGGTTTGAAGCCCAGTCGTAGCCAAGCTGCTTTAATATATGGAAGAGAATCTTAAAGTGGTAGATCTGCTCGCTTGCAACAACGTAGACCATCTGGTTAAAGTCCCAGTCGTTGTGGCGGGAGATTGCGGTTCCAATGTCCTGGGTAATGTAGACGGAAGTTCCGTCCTTGCGGAGCAATACCTTGGAGTGGTCTTCGCCGTCCTTGCCCTTGCCGGTTACGTTTGTTACGTCCACGCGCACGGAGCCGTCTTCTGCCTTAAAGAAGATGCCTTTTTCCAGGCCCCTCATTATTTCTTCCTTGCCCTTAAGGTAGGTGTCGCTTTCAAAGTAGAGCTTTTCAAAGCCAACGCCGGTTCTGTCGTAGGTCTGCTGAACTCCGGAAAGGGTCCAGCCGTTCATCTTCTGCCAAAGGTCGCGGACTTCCTTGTCTCCGTTTTCCCATTTGATGAGCATGTCTTCTGCCTGCTGAAGGGCTTCGGGGTGTTCCTTTGAGTACTTGTCAAATTCTACGTAGCACTGGCCAACAAAGTGGTCGCCCTTTATGCCAAGGGACTGTGGTGTGTCGCCCTTTGCTTCGTGGAAGAGCTTGTAGGCAAGCATGGACTTGCAGATGTGGACTCCGCGGTTGTTGATGATGTTTACGCGGTAGACTTGGGCACCTGCCTTCTTTAGTATGCGGCTTACGCTTTCGCCAAGGGCATCGTTCCTCATGTGGCCCAGGTGAAGAGGCTTGTTTGTGTTGGGGCTTGAGTATTCAACCATTACGCGGCGGCCTTCAAAGAGCTTCTTTCCGTCTTCTGCAAAGGAACCGTATTCGTCGCCTTCCTTAAGGATTTTTTGCAGGATTCCTCCGGCAGCATTTTCCTTGTTGAGTTTGATGTTTACGTAGGGGCCTACAGCTGCAACTGTTCCCAAAGACTTTACATCTGCGCTTCCAGCATTTATGATTTTTGCAACTTCTGCGGCTATTGCCGGTGGAGCCATCCTAAAGGCCTTTGCAAAGGGAAAAAGGGGCACGCCCAAATCGCCCATTTCCGGCTTGGGAGGATTTTCTACGCGGACCAAGGAAGAAGCGTCCAAATCGCCCTCTATTGATTTTTCTGCCTTAAACTGTTCGATTGCTGCCTGCACAAGGGCACGGAATGATTCTTTCTGGTCAGCCATAATTTTTCTCCTGTTTCTTAGTCGGGTGTTATGTTTGGTTGGAAGAAGAGTATAGCAAAATTGCAAAAAAAATGGTAGAGGGGCAGAACAGTTATTTACTCTGAGACAGCAAAGATAACGCGGGGTCTGGCTTTTCTATTGTAATGTCCGGCATACATATCAACAATATAGGTCCAATTCATTCCTGCATTATTTCCGTTTTCTCCGATTCCTCCCTTTATGTCTGAAAGGCTACGGTACGAATCATGGGTACGCATTGTGCAGTCAGTTTTGTCGGTTCGCGCTATGTCCGTATACACATTCACCACATCGGATGGGGAATAGCATGTTATTTCTACACTTCTTGCAGCAGGATCGTTTAGAGTCATCCATGTTCCTTGGCTGGCAGTATAGCCTCCTGTCCTTTCGTAGGCGGTTTGTCCATTTATTTTGATGACGGCTTTTAGGGGGAAGGTTGGAGGATCATTTCCAAAATCAGCAAGCATCAAATTCAAGGTGCCCTGGCCACTTTTGTTGTTATATTTTAGCGTAATTGGCTTAATTCTTACGTTCACATAATACGTTGTCACCAATTTTTTGCAATATGTTTTTGTCTGGGTAATTTCTAGAGTATAATAATCACTGCCAGAGCCCTGCCCGGCAAGTGTAAAGCTAGAGTAAGACACAGAAGTGTCGTTTACTTTCAGAGATACGGAGCTTCCCGAATTGCCAGCTGAAATGGAACAATTCATATTATCGTAATTTTTATAGCTGAACTGATACCTCCACGGATCACCGCTTGTACCTATTCCAGAAGTAGATGTTGTACTTCCGTTGGAAGTGTTAAATGTAGGCTTATAAAGAGTTCCCTGGGCATATACATATTCAACAAATTCCCTATCCTTATAACCCGTCTTTGAAACTATAAATGTAAGGTTATGCGGCCCCAAAGAAACAGAACCTGAGCCGGTAGTTGAAATTTCCGTTGAACCGTCTTTTACCCTTACACTTTCTCCGCTTCCGGGAGTTGCCTTAAAATAGAGGGTTCCACCTGATGCTCCAGAGGAAAGGTAAACATTGTATGTTTTGTAGCTTGAATATGAGCTGTCTGCACACGTATCTGAATTAGCAGAATCACCGTTGACAGAACCTGTTTTGTATTCAATTGTAGGCTTCTTAAGTGCTTCCATAACCTTTACGTACTTGTAGAAGGTTCTAGTGATATAATTATTCTTTTTTACATTTACGGTAATTGTATATTCTCCAAGACCAAGATTACTATAGGTGTAGCTATTGCTTGACTGGGTATAAAATGAAGTTTCATTATCAGAACAGGTTATAGTACCGTCAAGTTCGCAGCCAGGTGCCGCCGTAATTGTAAGAGCTGCCTTTGCAGTTGATGATGATACTTCCACACATTCAAATTCTCCAATGGTATTGCCGGTAAAGCTTGGAGAACATGAGTATGTTGGTTCAGAAAGGGACGTTACAACGCAAACTTTTTTTGCTTCACATACAACAGGATTACAGTAGGGGTTTGTGACAGTTGCAACAAGAGAGTGGCTAGCAACATTAAGGCTTCCTGTAGCAGAAACAGATGCTCCCTTGTCTGTTACAGAAGAGATTGAACAGCCTTCTTCTGGAGCAGTTGCGGTATAGCTTACGGTATCTGTTGCGGAATCAACCTCTATGTATTCATATCCGCTTGAATCCAAACCGCATCCGTTAAATTCTTTTCCGAATGTAAAGACTGCGGCATCCGGCGTCTTTGCAATCCTTATTCTTTTTGTTACGGTAACAGAGCGGGCACCTATTCTGCTTGAAACAACTTTTATCACGTGCCTGTCAATTCCGCTAACAGTGTAAAGGCCAGCAGATGGAGCCACAAGATTACCGTCAACATAAACTTTAAGCGTGTCGCCATTCTGCCCCGGAGATGCAGTAAATGTGACGGTACCGGAATTGGATGCAACTTCGTAGCACTCGTATCTTTCGCTGGCAGAAGCCTCGTCAAAAATGCCGTTGGGTGTCTGAACAATGCTAATCGAAGGCTCTAGCAGAACACAAACACCAAGGCTGGGATCCGTGGAAAGCTTTTCCGATTTTAGTCCGTGGGGGCCAAGAACCTGAACCGTGTATTCGTAGGCGGTAAGGTTGTCTTCCTGTCCGTCAAAATAATATTGGAAAATGTTTTCTCCAGAAGTGTTCTTTCTTTGGTCAAGGGTAAGGGTTTCGCTTCCCTTAAAATATAGCTTTCCGTCTGACTCGCGCAGGTAATAGGCAATTTCGAATAAGCCTAAGTTGCGGTTAAGGCTCTGGTCCGGAACTTCAAATGAAAGATAGACCTTGTGTACTGAGTCCGAAAAAAAGCTGTCAGAGACATACATGTTTTTTACGTTGTCCGGAGGCGTGTTCTGTCTAAAAGTTTCATAATAAAACAACTCTGGATTTTGTTCCTTTAAGTCCTCTTCCGAAAAGCTGCTGCGGTTTTCTGGCCAGAGACAGCCGGAGAGTGTTATTCTGTCCCCTTCAAATTCATCCCTTAAGTTTGCGCGGATTCTTATATGGGAGGGATCAACCAGGGTCTCGCTGTAGTTGTCTACAAGAAGGTTTCCGTCGTCATTCTGCAGACGAAAGTTACCGAGCTCGTTAGTACCATTCGTGCCGCCAGCACCAGGCTTGCACAGAAGTTTTATTCCCTTGGGGTTGATTGTGTACAGGTTGATTTCTATTGCACCGCGGGCAGAAAGGTTTTGAAGGCCCTCCAGTGAGACGTGTTCAGAAGAAATGTCCCGCCGTCCCACTTGGCAAGTTGTTGTCCAGTATTCGTGGTACTCCCTTACAGGCTCTTTGTAGGAGTCAGCACAAGACACTAAAGAGAGAATAGAATAGAATAGAATAGAATAGAATAGAATAGAATAGAACGCATGAGTTTTTACCCTTTCCATACATCTATAGCCTCCAAAGCCGGGCCGACAGTGTCGCACAAAAAGAACAGAATTATCCTTGTCTTAATAATATCATAAAATCAAGGGGTGCAACTACCCAAAATGGTATTTTTTAGCAAAAAAATCCCTTCGACTGGCTCAGGGAACGTGGTTTTCATGTTAACGCCAAGGCCCCCATGGATGGTCGCTTTGCTAAAAAGTCCCTTCGACAAGCTCAGGGAACGAGTTTTTTTTGTGGCCAC
>Ga0310695_10002142_pt1 | contig 42621 bp, 39 predicted proteins | sample RumenRJG_04DNA_FD_203882 | JGI IMG/M metagenome (GOLD analysis project Ga0310695, IMG submission 203882) | Bovine rumen microbial communities from Lethbridge, Alberta, Canada - RJG_04 (v2) (version 2) | ecosystem: Host-associated > Mammals > Digestive system > Stomach > Rumen | place: Canada... | reverse complement strand
TAATAAATGAATCGAGAGCAGAATTGTATGTTTCGACTTCTTCTTCGGTCAAACCAGGTTCAATTTGATCACTCATTTATGTACTCCTATATTAATAGAATGTTTTTCTATATACAAAATATATAAAGTTGTCGAGGAAACAATTTTATATATTTAGGAGACAAATATGCCTATTAAAAGTAGTAAAATTGGCAATGATCTTATAAACAACAACTCCATTCTTGATCAATTGAAGACTTCCGAAAGTATAGAAGCTAAAGATGATATGATGTCTGACGTACTGGCAGAAAAACTTAAAATGAAAGCCAGTTCTGCCATGCATATGGTAGGAGTTTTAACACCAGTATTGTATTATCAAGTAGTTGCAGATGGTGCAAATAATTACAGTACAGATGCAAACGGACCTTCGGATATCAATTATGACACAAAGAAGTTTATAGAAATAAAAGATTTCCGTGTGAAATTAAGTAATGCTACTAATTTCGAAAATGCTAACGAAGAAGAAGAAAAATCTTACGAAACGAATGGTAACATGATTATTCTTCCTAGAACAATCAAACCGAACGTCGGCGATATGTTCATCATGAAATATTATGGTAGAAATATTTCATACATCGTTAATTCTGTAGAAACAATTTCTATGGAAAACGATTCTGGTTTTGAATGTCAATACACCATATATAAGGAAGATTACACAGTACCGGAACATCAAATTAATTCTCATAAACTTTATAGACATGAATTAGTTGGAACTAGTTACAGACCCATTTTAACTTCCAACGAATATGAATTGCTTAAGAAATTCGAAAAAGTTTATGATCATATGTCCGATGTGTTTAATGATCTGTTTTATGATCGTGATATTGATTCATATTTATGCAAAAACTATGAAAAAGAGCATTCTAAAGTTAAATTTGTTGACAATAATAATATAAATACGTTGGGTAAGAGAAAAGGTGTTTTCCGAGCATCTTATCAAGGTGATTGTATGACACATACTAATCTTCCGAACGTTATACAAACTGAAGATATACTTTACGATAATTTACTAAATAAGTTTATTTCGTCAAATCGTATCTTCAATCATTACAATGGACTATTATTGTCTGTCGAGCCAAAGATGGGCGAAGATAGAGTAGGATACAAAAGATCAGTTTTTGGTTGTCTGGAAGCCAAGAGTGTTGCTAACTATAGAAACACCTTCGTTTCACCAATGAAAATTGAAATTTTGAATCCCTCGATCAACGCTTATTTTGTCGGTAAGCTCAACGTCATTCATGGTGAAGATCTTTTACCTGCAGATGCATGTTTAGGTTTACTAGACAAATTAAAAAATTCTTTACTATTGGTACAAAAAACAACGGATCTACACACGAAATGCACTAATACAGTTTATCAGTCTATGGAAGTATTCTTGATTGAAACAATTGTACACTATGTTTATGGTGTTTGTGAAGATTTTGGTGACAGATTCAAGTATCTGTATGAAAATATAGATAAACTTTATGAACACGAAATGTCGTACATCGACATTTATTACTTATTCCCAATGGTAGGGTATATTTTAACTAAAACGCTCAATGAAATGTACAGCAATAATATCGACTTAACTAAATAAGCTTTTTCATTTTAATGAAAGGAGTAAACAAACATGTTTGATTTATTTTCTATGGAAAATGACTCAGAGTTGGATAATATCGATGTAGAAAACTCTGAGATCAAGAATGACGAAACAGCTGTTGACGCTGCTGCCGATCCTCAGAAGCCTGTAGAGGTTAACATTACTGAGGAACAGGCCGCTCACAATGAAGCTGCTTCTGCCGGTGGATGTGTAGTTGGTGACAATGAGGAACAGTTGTCTATGGACCCCATTGCTGCTGAAGAATCATACATCCGCAAGCAGTTCGGTCTTTCTAGCGAAGACCTCGAGGAAGCTGTTGACGAGACTATCGCTGACGGTGCTGCTATCCCGAATGCTGAAGTTGAGCCTTCTGGAGATGCTGATCTCGATGCTACAGCTGTTCCCGCTGAGACAACAGTAAACATCACATCACCTGGTGAGGCTCATGTCGATGTCAATACTGCTGAGGGTGCTGATGTTACCACAGAACCCGCCGAAGAGACTAAGACTGAGGCCGATGTAGCCACTCTCGAAGGTCTCCGCGACATGTGGTCACGTGAGGACGAGCTTGATGGTGGTGCCGCTGCTGCCGATGTAGAGTTCGACGTTAAGACTCCTGAGAACGATGTAAACATCGAACTCGAGGGCAAAGCCGTAACGATTGAACCCAACGAAGGTGGAGATGCTGGTGCTGCTCCTGAAGAGCCCGCCGCTTCTGAACCCGCTCCTGCTGCCGAAGAGCCTGCTGCTCCTGCTGAACCCCCGGCTCCTGCCGAAGGTGGAGATGCTGGTGCTGCTCCTGCTCCCGAGACAACAGAAGAGTCACTTCTCTACTGGGTCTAATCCAATAGGATTAATAAATGGTAGGGTTAATTCCCTACCATTTATTTTTTTTATCATTATAAATATTTTGACACAAAAATATAATATTTAAAAGGAGCTTTATATGAGCAAAAAACACAAGAATAATAACAATTATGTTCAAAATACAGAAGAAACTGTAGATACAAACGAACAAGAAATTGAAGATCAGGACGATCTTAACGACGTTTCCGATGAAGAAATTGAAGAATCCATTGACGAAGGCTTTAAGAACGAAGTTGAACCTACGATAAATGAAGTTTCAAGTCCCGTCGAACCTGAAACATCCGAAGTTACAAAAGATCCTGCACCTGCAGAGAGTGAAAGTGTTGTCGATGAAGAGAGGAAAGAAGTTGTAGACGTTACAGCTGGTATCGACGATGTTTCTGATGAAACTGGTGATGATGAAGAAGTAACCGATGAGGAAATTGACCAGTTCTTGGACAATATTGAACAGGTTGTTGAAAAGAGTAAAAACTCTAGTGATGATGAACACGATCATGTTCCTAGTGCTGTAGCTGGAGTCGAACATACAAACACTGAATCTCTTGAAGAATTGAAAGCTCGTGAGAAGAAAGAAGCTGAAGAACAACAGAAACGAAACGAAGAAATGGCTCGTCTCATTAAGGATAAAGAAGAAAAAGAGAAAGCTGAAAAGATTCGTCGTATCGAAGAAATGAGAGCTCAAGGTCAAGCTGCTTTGAAGGCTAAGATCGAAAATGCTCCCAAAGTTCCAACAAACACTGGAGCTATCGTTACCGAAACACTTAAAGCTCGCTATGCTGCTAGCAATAATAATCTTCGTTCTACAGTTCAGAGAAAGATGAGTCTCAATGATCTCTTCAACATCTATATCAAACAAAGAACGTCTTTCTTTGGTTTGGAGTCAATGGACGATTATAATAGAATCGAAGAATACTTGTTGAATAATAAGTTCTATTATAACCATACTGAAATTCCTGAAACAAGCATTAAACAGTTCTTGAGTCGTCTCAAGTACAATACCAATGCTATGATTTCAATCTTGAAGAAATAAATATGATTGACACATCATCATTTACTCTCGATACTCCTGTCAAGATCAAAATAAGTACTCCTGGTTTGTATTTGCCAGAATTAGAAACATATACTCCTTGTAAGTCGTATGCTTCTATAGAACAAGTGATCACGATCATGAATCGTGGTATTGCTGTGGAATTTCCAAACCAGGAGAAAAAAGAAATAAGTGAAAAAATAGAAGATATTCTATTGGATTACAAGAATAGACAAATTCAACTTAAGAAGAAATATGGTGATGTTGGTTCCAATATCGATACTGCGATTTCGACAGTTCAGGAAATCAATGACAGTAAGATTACTCTTGAAGAACAACGAAAAGAAGACGAAGAACACATCTTCGAATATGGTGATGTTGTTAAGCGCATTGTTGATGATTTCAACGGTCCAAGACCAGATTTCGCAAATCCAGACATATATGCTTCCGGAGAAGATCGAATCAAGAAAGAAAAAGAACGTCGTGAAGCTAAAGCTCGAATTGCTGCTAAGCGTAAAGCTGCTCTCGAGATGTCTAAACTCGAAACAGATACACTTAGAAAACTTGCTCAAAATGCAAACTTCGATTTCGACGATTCTATTGATGAACTCGGTCTTGATACACCAACTGTATTTATACCAAAATCACCAAATAAACATTAAAATATAGTAGCCACAGAATGTAGACCCAACACCGACGCGTTAGGCGGGAGCGAGGAGTATAATACAAAGCAGCTTGTGATACGCTCACAAGATTCTTTCTGTGGTTATTTCTTTATAAAGATGCTAGGGCGTCGCTCTAGTGTCTTTATATTTTCCTTAAAATAAACAATTCTATATATTATGAGCAAGAAAAATTTATGTTATATGTATGACACTATCGAAGAAAAGTACTATAAATCATTTATAGAAAACTTTCCAAAGATAATGAATCATATCGCTAGCTTTATTAACAAAAGTTCAGAGGTTTTACAGAGTAGAAATGTTGGTTTGCACTTGTATCATACTGCATCTTTGGAGAATGATTTCTATGAATGTTGCGGTATAGAAAGAGCAGATGTAATCAATATTTTAAATACTTCTCCGAACTTAAGTAAAGAATATAATGATCAAATGAATCCATTCTATAACCTAGTAATGCTTCTTTCATGTTTTTATGAAAAGCACAATGCCGAAATAGTTAAACTTTATGGCAATAAGGTTTCTGGATTCAAAATTGTAAGATTGTATTTGACATTGAAACTCTATTCCATGGCTCAGCGTTACATTTTTAAATACGAGCCAAAGAAAGAAATAATGGAATATCTTCTTGAAAACTTAAACAATCGTTTCGAAATTATGAAGGTTAAGAATGTCTATACTATTTTGGTTAGATATACTGAAACTAATAACGAAAGTTTAAACATCGACTTTACAAAGATAGAAGACAATGAGATTTATCCTTATGTGAGTCGTATGATTAACCGTTTAAGAAGTTTCCTTAAAAAGATCTATCGTGAATTCGATAAATGCTATAAAGAGAAGAAATATATAAAAACTGAAGATCTTGAAGCTACAAACAAAGAAGACGATAAGAAATTTGAAGTTGTTGCTACTAACGTAAGCAATACTATTGAAATTTTCTCTAAAAAGATTCTTCAATCATTTATACAAGATATTGACGTAAAAGATAATTTGATTGTTATTGCTTGTAAACGTACAGGTAATGGTAGATGTTCTGTTGAAAAAAGCAAGCAGATTATCAAAGCTATTAAACAATCAAAAGACAATACATTGCTATTTGGCATTATTAAGGATATTGTATCGTATTGGATCATTTCTTTAAAGAAAGAAACTAATACTACACACTCCATGGAATTTATTAAGAAATGTAGCGCCGCATACTCAATATCTAACACTTATGATATTTTTATTGGTGATATTAAGAATAAACTTACAGAAATCATTGCAAAATATGGTAGCGACTATGTTGATACAGAAAAACGTTCTACTTTGAATGTTTTCAAACAAGTCGTATTCTTATATTTGGTATTCTATATCAGTTCACTAAATTAAAACAGACTGTGCCTAGTTTTAGGCACAGTTTATATTGTTAGCCAGAAAAAAAAATCACATACATATTATATTAATGGAGAAGGACAAAAACATGATCTGGAGATCGAGGCTGGAAATATCCGTATGGATGTTGACCCCATAAAGGTTGACCAGAAAACAGTATTGTCCATTACTACTATGGAAACAAAGAAGACAATCGTTGGTGACATCTTTATCATCCCCAACAGTCTTGCAAAGCCAAAGAACATGATGTTCGAAGAGGCTCGCTTCGATTTGTATCGTATGGCAAAAGCCAACGATATCAAATTTACAGACGAATCTAAATTCGTCGAAGTTTGGTTTGCTACACCTGGTAATCAGGATTCCAACTGGAGAGATCACACCATTGATGGGTACGACGAATTGAAAGGTTGGCGCCCAATTTGGAATTACTTGCCAGTTGAATTATTCAAAGGTCGAAAGGAAGGTGATGTTGTAACATTTAACCTTCCTATCGAAAGCTGGACTGCGGCGCACCCGATAACGGGTCTCGATAATTCGCCGGCTGGTTGTAACATACCGAATGGTGTCACAGTGACTACGAAAATCAAGGTCTCCATGACCTTGGCTCAAACAAAGTATCGCTACAGACGATTCGGTACATTTGAGGAAGTCCTCGAGAAGTTGGGGGCTTAAGAAATAGAGCCGGGTAGAAATACCCGGCTCTTATTTTTTTTTCTTTACATTACAGAAAGTTTAATTTCGTTAATGTCTTCTTTTGATAACAAGCCCAATTTGTCAGCAGTTACGAAAGCTGTTGTAAGAACTCTAGCCTTGTTAAGAACAACAAGACCTTCTGTTGAGTTGGTAACTTCGATGTTCTCTGTGCACTTGGCAAGAATCTTTTCAAAGAGGTTTGTATCGAACTTAGTTGTATCCTGTTCTTCGGCAACGCATTCAACAATTGAATCTACGTCAAAGTGCATAGACTTCAACTTATCGCCAAACAACTGAGAATACTTCTCACGGATAGATTTCTTAATGCCGTCGATTTCGTCAGCATACTTATAACCATAAGCATCAATATCCTTCAAAGATTCAATCTTAATACGACCGTCTTTGTCGTCCTTTGACTTAAAGTACTGAATGTTAACGATTTCCTGAACAGGAATCAAAGATTCGATAGACTGCAAAGCCTTAACCTTCTCTTCGATCTGACCCTTTTCACCAGGTTCAAGTTCAAACATCTTTTCGTTAAGAAGTTCTTCGAGATAACCAAGTTTATCCTTGTTTGTGAGAACGTTCGCACCATCAAGAATTTCTTTCTTAATGTCGGCAATTTCCAATCCAATTTTAAGAATTTCTGCCAACTCATGTTCATGGAGATCTTCTTTAGAAGCCAAATCCTTCTGTTTAAGAATCTGGGGTTTGAAGATAGAGTTAACAGCATTCTGCATCGGATCGTTTGTGCGCTGATACTGACCATCAAGGATTCCAAGAATACCCATTTCCTCTACGAGAAGTTCGGTATCTTTCTTGATATCCTGACATTCATTCATGCGAGTTTCAATCTTCTTGTTGATGTCATCATTAGAGATAGAATCGCATACAGCACCTTCTGAAGAAAGAACCATATTGTACATCTCTGTCGAACGGCGAGCAATAGAATCAAAGAACTGTGCACCATGATCTGAGCTCAAAGCCAAATAGGCAGGGAACTTATTAGAAGCTTTTACACTTCTAGCACACATCTTCTTGAATGACAAGGGCATGAAGTCTTTAGCCATAGACTCTTCAGAAAGAGGTTCAGACTTAATTTCTTCATCATACTCGAACTTGCTATTGTCAACATCAATAGTGTTTCCATCATCGTCCTGGTATGTCATTTCCTGTGATTCAGTTTCCTCATCACCCTTCTTGGTTTCATCAGTCTCTTCCTCACCGTCAGAAGTAGACATAGTCTTTTCGTTTTCCGGAACAGTATCAACATCGATCTTGTCATCCAACTCACGGAATTCGCTCAAGATATCTTCAGCAGATTGACGAGAGAAAGATGTTTCGTCGTAAGTTGTATCAAGACTTTCTGTAGACTTATCAGCAACAATGCCGAAATTGTCATTTACAGTATACAAATCTTCACGAGAAAGAGAGTATGACTTAGAATGTTTCTTAGCAATATCATAGAAACCTTCTGTAGCCTGAGCTTCAGAAGCAGAATCACCAGTTACAGTAGTATCATCCTTTTCGGCGGCTTCTGTCTGCTTAGCGATATCTCCGTCTTTTCCGACTTTCTTGTCTTCGTCGTTTGTACCATTTACAGGATCAGCCTGTCCGTTAATCTTCTCTTCAATCTTTGACTTCATGTCATTGATTTCCGATACAGCTTCACGGATTACTGAATTCTTAGCTTCAGTCTCATTGACAAGAGTAGCAACATCTTGTTTGATGCTATCTACCAAGTCAGCACCTTCTGTAGAAAGAAGAAGGTTCAACTGAGCCTTAAGATTTTCGCCATTGTCGAAACGATTGTCAAATGATGTTCCTTCGAAAGACTGTTCAATGAACTGCAAAGTCTCTTCAGATGTCATCTTAGAGCACTTACCAATCTCGAACTGAGCCTTAAGAACGTTAGAACGATCCTCAGCTTCGTTACAAATGTGTTCAGCCAAAAGCTTCTGAACAGATTCATTCAAGTCTTTCGGATTAACAATTTCGTTAGCAATGTCGACATTATGAATTGCTGAGTCTTCATTTGCGAGAGAATTGTTTATAAGTTTCTTAGCAGACTCTTTTACAGAAGCCTGTACTTCTTTGAAAACGTTTGTCTTTGTTTCAGGAGAGGCGCTTTCAGGAAGTTTGATGACAGTAGATTCTTTGATAGTCTTAGATAAGAAACTATTCATGCAATCTTCAAATGATTTCTGCTTCCAATCGGCAGCACGCATCTGAACAGCACTCATAAAGTGTTCAATATCGTCATTAATCATAATATATTAAACTCCTATTGATTTATTTATTTAGACTTATACAACATTGATAGTGATGTTAGGTTCGAAATCAATGTCGCCTTCGTCATCAATAACCATTTTTTGTGATACAGTTAATACTTCGTTTGTTACAGAAGCATCATTTAAAATGGTCTGCACCTCACCATTTGAATATTCATTAATTTTTATAATGTTTATGTATTCGATATCAGGAACATTATCCTTGATAGCATCAAACAATTTATCTACTGAGAAGTTGTTATCGCCAATGTTTCGTACATAGTCCATTGTAGAATTAACAATCTGTTGATTCTTATAGTCTATGTTTTCTTCATCATTATATTTGACTCGGAATTCGAAACGTAAGGCAATGTCGTTCAGATATTCATAAGTATTTGTAGAAAGAATATGCGCTCTAAATTTCTTAGATGATCCAGATGTATTAGAAAGACCAATGTACATCTTACCACCTTCGAACAGAGATTTACGTATAACTTCGGTTCTTTCGATAATATCACTATACATAGCAACGATCTTTTCATACATCGTTTCACCAGCCATATACAAACGATTTATCCAAGGAACATTTTTACAAACACCTATATACGAATTCTGAAGTTTTTTCGTAACATAGTTGTCATTTCCAATAACTTCATTATTCGGCAAAGCTACTGGTTGTTCATTGCTACCAATTTCTTTTATTCCTGCGCTACCGTATGAAGCATGATAATATTTCAATTCGCCAGCTTTATGCAAAAGTTTTACAGCAATTTTGTAATATACTGTATCTGATGTATCAGCTTTGACTTCTGCACCTGTAACTTGTTCATAAACGTGTGGATCATAATCAGCTGGAATATCTGGATATTCTGACAACTCGTCAATCAATTCATCTTCCAGCTCAACTTCTTCACCATTTACCATCTTGGTATTATGCTTGCGTTTGTAGTAAATAGATTCGTCATTGATTTCATCAGTTTCTTTATTGATTGGAATGTAATCGCAAACGAAATCGTTTTTACGATGTGCTACTTTGTATATTGGTAATGGAACTGCGTCTTCACCATTGTATCGAAGAATTACTTTGTTATCATCATCCACTTCAGAAAGATATTTGTAAGCTGCAGGATCAGTTCTATTGCTTGGTTTATCTGGATTTGATGGATCCTTTGTCGGATCATACAATGGATTAAGAATCTTTATTGTTGATTTACTATCACCATATCGACCATAGCCGTATTCAAAAGGAACATTATCCCAAGTCTCATAAACGTTATCGCTCAAGATGATATCGAAATCGATCTTGAAATCGTCTGTAAGATACTTGACCAATTGTACATTATCAGTTTCGTAAGCAATACAATCATTACCATACGGATTGTTTGTAAGATCGTTAAATTTACCAACAATTCTAAACTGAACCGTAGAATCAACTGGAGTATAAACAGAATAATCTTTTGAAATAGATGTAGCATTACGAATGCCATTAAGCTGAATTTGCTTATCATCTGAAATAAAGTTATTTGTTTCAAACGTAGCTTGATATGCGATATAACCATCAGCGAGCATTGTATCAGCATTTGTAATTAATACATTTGTCGGATTTACAATGTATCGATGGTTGTCGTTGATGTTTAACAAAGAAAGTTCAAATGTTATGTACTGTTTCATGTACTCTTTTTCAGTTCGAGCATTTACGTAATTCAATGACGAATCACTATCATGAGATTGAGCATACATCTTGTTTAATGTATTCTCACCAGTATACACAATGAACTGTACAACGTACTTGTTAGTACTATTACTTTCGCCCCAAGCTTTACTGTTCTCATTCTTATAAGGTCTACGTAAGACTTTTAAGAACGGAATATCCAATTTATCCAAAGCATATTGCTCACGATACGCTGCAAACTTCAAGTATTGAATATCGTTTACAAACATATCATAAACTTGAATCTTTGGATTTACAGTATTTTCATATCGAATATAGAATGGGAATGAAACTTCCAAAACATCCTTTTTCTCGACAGCTTTATTATATTTATTTACATAATCAAGATATGTTTCACGTTCTTGTGATGCACTGCTAATAAATTCAAATCGATTGTTTTTTTGATTGAGTTTGAAAACATCTGTAGGTTCGATTAGGTAGTAGTTATATTTGCCCAACATCTTTTGTTTCTGAGTAAAATCAAAATAGATGTTGTCCATACCTGTTGAAAGAACCATGTTTTTATATTTCAACATATCGATCGATTTGTACGTCATAGCGGTTAGATCATGTTGAACTTGTTCAATCTGAAGTCCCTTCTCTTGACCTTTATTTTTAATTTCCATATTTGTAATAAGAATATCACGAGAATATCGTTTGTTCTCAATCAAAGTACGGATTTCTTCAAAAGTCAAAGAATTCTTACCGCCAACAGCAGCTTTGTCTCTAGCGAAAGCTAAACAGATAATGTTAATCATAGCATTCTGATTAGCTTTGCTCATATCTTGGTTATACATCACTGAAAGCTTACTGACGTTGTAAATCATGTAAGGGAATTCAAGATTTCCTTTATCGCCTTCAGTAGAGTATATTACAACACGAATTGTATCTCCAACAGTTAATGCTGAAGCATCATTCATTTTAGAGAATATCAAATTAAAGTTTTGAGAATTGCGTTTAAAATCATAGCTGAAATTGTATGAATTCGCTGCCAAAGAATTACCTTCAGTAACACCATTCATCATTGTTTCAACGTGTGAATTCGATTTGGTTCTAAAAACTTCAAATCCACATAGCAAATTCTCAAACGTTATCGTTGTATCTGCAGTATAAGGATCGTTAACGTAGAATGTAACTTCTTTTCGTTGGATTTGGAAAACCTTTAAGAAGAAAGCCACATAAATCTTTCCTTCATAACGCATTTCACGAGAAGAAATGTACTGGTTATAAATACCATATACGTTTCGCATACCGTCGTTAGAAGCATCCGGCATATCGTAATAAGCGTAAATATTATCAGATTGATTTGTAACCACGTCGCCAGTTTCAGAATCAATTTCCTTTAAGTTTACTGGTTTGTAATTAACGATTACGTCATAAGGCAAAGTGAATGATGGATGCGATTCAAAAGTAGTTACCAAGTTCTTATTGATTACTAAGCGGTATACTTTTTCATTTTCATCAAAAACTGCATTTTTAATAATATCATCTTTAACGATACAGAAAGCAATAGTTGTAGAGGCTGGTGTTCCAAAGATACCGGTCATTTCTTCAGTTGTTAACTGATTCATTAAAGATTTAGGTAAAATCGCAGTCGAAACATTTGTTTCTGAAATACGAGCGGCCTGTTCATACATCATTTTAGCAGCACCTTGTGCTGTCAAATGTGTAAAAACATTAAATGAGCTTGCAGGATTATCTGACAAATCCTCATATTCTTCCATCGCATATTTTTTAAAACAATTTGCCCAAGCTGCAGTAAGAGCCATTGCACTATTGTGCGAATTCGCATCAATAATGTCATTAATTTCTATTTTCGTACTCATATTATAGTAAGCTCCTGCCAAAGTATATATAAATGTTTTTGTTCTTATTATATAGATAAGATGAAAAATACTTTATTTTATTAAATGATTGGGTATAAATATTATATAAGGAGTAGAAAAAATGAAAAAGACTTCAACTAAAATTTCAAAAGGCGCTAAAGCTAGAGTTTCCTCTGATCCTAACGTTGTCGAAGTAACGTTCGCTAGTCTCGCTCGTGAAATTTTTAATAAAGTTTGCGAATATGACAAAGCTGATAACTTGAAAAAACCAAATATTGACGATTACAATATTATGGATGTTGCCGAAGCCGAACGTTTCAAGGCAGACTGTGAAGAATATACTGAACGCAAACGTTCTGGTAAATCACGTACTTTCTATTCAAATGAAGACTTGAAAGTATTTGAAAATTCTATCGCTGATTTGAAAGCTTCTGCAAAAACATCTATATCTAAAGAAACTTTGGATCAGATTGTTTCAAAATCAAAACGCTATGAAACTATCGTCAGAAAGAGAATCCTTCTTCGTAATTTGTGTCTTGCTATTTCATATAGCATTTTCACAAAATACGACACTTATCTTTGGAATTTTGTAAATTCTGAAGATGAAACTATCGAACTCGGTAAAGATTTCATTGACACACTCGCGATTACTGTTCTTGAAGAATTTAACGACTGGTGCGGAGTTTACTCTACAACAGTTAAACATTTTGACGATGGTGTAAATCGCATCGTTGGCAAAATCATGTTAGCTCTCGCTCAAAGCAAATAAAATAAAAACTAGGCACTCGTAGTGCCTAGTTATATATTTACCAATCTGTTGGAACTGGAGCGGGACTATTTCCTTTTCCGTAGAATTTAGGCAATACCCATATCAATTCTGTACCATCATTGATGAATGGATATCCTCCCCAGTAGTTATTGATTTGTGTAATCGGTGAATTATCTGGATCATCAGCTTCGATCAACGCAGGAGGCAATTGTCCTGACATGCCAACTGTATCAGAATCGATCATTTCCCAAAGTGCAGAAGAACGATTTAATTTAGCAAGATCTTCCCGTTCACCTTGTTTTAAATGTCCAGCTTCCATCTTTTCAAATGTATTAGCTCGAACATTATCATGTCTGTCATAAAGATTTTCCCACAATGGAGGTTTGAGTTTACATAACCATTCAGATTCTGACAAGAAATTAAAATCTGCCATAATCTGAGGATCCATTGGTTCATATCTATTATATTTCCAAGAAATAGAAATCTTATGAAAAGCATCATTATCAGGAGTTAAATTATGATCGAGCTGTGATGCTAATGGGAATGTAGTAGGATAACAACCGGTATATTTACCAAAACGTTCTATTCTTCTACCATCTTCACCTATAACAAATACGTAAGCACTACAAGTATAATCAAGAATACGTTCAGTTTCATGTTCACGACTAGCAGTGATAAATCCTCGAGAAACGTAGTGAATATAGAATACCCAGCACATCATCATTAAAGAAACAGGGCTGTAAAGAAAGTCTTCAAACGTAGTATTTAATGTACCAGGTCCAAAAATTTCGTCCATACCTGTGGCAACATGCTGGTATGTTCCAAATTCATCTTCTTCATAATTATGCGATTCAAGACTCAAATCTTTCGCACCGTTAAGTTGAGTACATGTATTATTAAGCAAAGGAATGAATGGTGAAGTAAACTCAAACCTATCACCTTTGCGATTATGTCGTTCTTTTAAAATATGTTTTGCTTGATGAAGATTCAAACTTGTGTAATATTTATATTTTTCATCTTCTGATAATGGAGTTTCTATTTTCTCCATTTGTTTCATTATTTCATCTAGTCGTTGTTCATATTTTTTATATTCTGTATTAAACAAACTAGAATTATCTTCCAAAGATTTCTTTAAATTATCGAGCATTTCTTGATCATACAACGAATCAATTTGCATAGAAGTTAAACGATTTACTTCGTTAGGATCATCTTGATCAGCATTTACTACATTTTGACCACCAATCGTATGATTTCCAGATGCAGAATAAGCCGCAGCCATACTAGGAACTTTAGATAAACCTTCTTGAAATGTTGCTACTGCTGCACGAGTGTCTTCATCTTCATCAGAAGCAATTATGTTTTTCCAGTCAGAATCACCACGAGTACTGTTATATGCTTTCTGCATTTTATTAACAGTATCTGTATATTCCTTCATTATTTCATAAATCTGCTGATTTGTCATGTTACCAGCGGCTCCATTTAATGCAGATGGAGCATTAATGAAATACTCAGGATCTGTAAGAGATGCCATAATCATTTTACCAATGCGTTTACTATATAACCATTTAAAGAATGGAATAGCATTGATATTTTCATATGAGAAATTCATCTCTGGTCTAGTAAAGAATACATAAGTTCTTGTAATACGAGGCATATCCAAATTGCCACGCATGCTCATCTTATTATAGTGAAAAAAGTTAGCATAAAGAGGATCAAGAACATTCAATCCTTTAGCAGACATAGCATTACCAAATAATTGGTTAATATGTTTCAAAAATGCTTTGTCGTTCTTACTATATTTTTCAGTATTGTTTTTAAATACTTTATTTGATTTTTTCTCAAATTCGTTTTCAACATTTTCGTATGCTTCGCGTTCCATAATTAAAACCTCGAACGTTTCAATTTAGTATATAGGAATGTCACCCATATTAAACTATCAAAAACATTACTATATATTATTTTTTAATCAAATAAGTAATTTATTTTACTTTTTTAGTTATAAAAGGAGTACTCAAATGGGTATTATAAGCGAACTTTTCGACGTAATATCTTTATCACGCAAAGCACAGAATCAAATGAATTCTAGCGGAAATAAAGATTATTCTGCATTGTCGTCAGCTTTTACAAAAGCCAAATCAATTTCAAGTCGAGCTAGTAAATATATTATGGAATATCCTGTAGCATGTTCTACACTTGTTTCTAGTTACGATACTGCTTTGGCTATCACCAAACAAATCGAATTTGATTGCGCTAGGTTTATTATTCTTTCTGCTGGTTTGAATCCTGTTGTAAAGAGTGGATCTGGTGATACGATCGAAACTCACATTAACGATTTGGTTTCCTCTTACGAATCTTACTCTGGCGTAAATGTTTCTATTCTTCCTGCTACAGAAGATTACATTAACGCTGGTCAGGAATACGTAAATAAATATCTTTCACAAGAAGAGTATCATAGCTTCAATAAGCTTTCAGATATTTCTAAACCGATTTTCAGTACAGAATTAAAATCTCAAGATGTTGATATTGACAACTCTAGCAACATATTCCTTAAACCGGTTAGAGATTTCATCAAGTCTCACACATATGCTGAGATTAAAGAAAGCAACGCTGCTACAGCTATTGGTTGTCCTCGTCCTGCCGATAATGAAGGTGGTCCCGATTGGGATGATGCTGCTGAGTATTTTGCTGAAGCTCAGAATACTGAAGTTTCTAATATGTATTCGGTTAACAATACAGCAGATGTTCTTTCCAAACTCGGTAAAACTGGTCCGACAATTGTAACATTGAAACTTTTCATCCATGATGGACATGGTGCTAGCCGTCCGATCGACGTTCCTTTGGCTATTAAAGCTACATTGCAGTTCGTCGAATCTCGTGATATTAAAGACATTCTTCTTGGCGTAAATATCAGGGGTAGAAAGCTTTTGAACTTTATCAAAATGACTACTGGTCAGATAAGTTTCTTCAAGGACTGGTTGCTTGCTATCGACACTACTAAGAAAGATATTGACCGTGAGAAGACGATTGGAAATACTCCGTTCTTCCGTCGTTTGCTTAATAATAAAGCTAAGTATAGACTCAAGTCTATTTCTGAATTCATTCCGTTCTTAAAGAACATCATCGCTAAGAAAACACAATCTGATTTGCCGATGTGTACGCTGATTGTTGATGAATCCGAATTCTCAACAACTACAGCTTGTCGTCTTTCAAATTGTCTGAACAATCGTCAGAAGTTCATTGATCCTTTCTTGGACGAATATATGCTTCTTGGTCTTGGTATCGTCGATAGCACAAATGACGTTTTACACTTATTCTATTCTGGTGAGGAACGTCCGATAAGTGTTAAAATTAAGGATCTTGGTGTTAAAGATAGTAATACCAATAATGTTGCTACTTCATTAGCTTCTGCTGTTGCTAATATGTCTAGGCTCATTACTAAGCGCTAAATATAGATATGGAGATATAAAATGATAAAACTATCGAATAAAGATATTTTTACAATGAATGGTGGCAAACTCGACGAAATGATGGACTCAGTAAGTCGAGTACCTGAAAGCAAAGTATTTTCAAAATCTGAAGATTTGTCTATAAAAGCTTCTATTCTCTCATTCGGTAAAACAGTTACACAATGTAGTAAAGGTCACATGGTGCCTGTTGAATTTAGGGGAATTGTTAAGCAATTCGAAGAAGCAAATTACGATGTAGCAAAACTTCCGTATGTTACAATGAAGTCTTTCAAAAAAACTTATGATGATTTGAAAACAGTTTGTTCTAATCACAACGAATTCAAAAACACTCAAGCTAAACTTTATTGCGACATTTATGAGTTCTTCTCAAATGCCGCTAATTTGAAGTTCTTGAGCCGTTTAAGAAAAGATCCGATAATGAAAGAGGTTTCTTCTAAAGAATCTCTTGATATGGAATCTATCGAAGCTTGGTTGAATGAATATGATGCCGAGGATGAAAAATCACAGGAAGCTTTTGGTGCCATTGGTGCAACAATTGCTTCTATAAAAGCATCATTCCTTACACTTTCAACAACTCTCAACTCCACAATGTTGAGTATTCAGGCTTTGACAACATTGATTTCTGTTCTCATGATCATAATTGGCGTTCTTTTGGTTATTTTAATAGTAATTAATTTGAATTATAAGAGTGAGTTATCAAATATACTCGCTATCTTAGCCGAAAATGATATCAACGACAAGACTTCTAACGAAGATTGTAATTACAAAGCTGCTAAAAACATGTGCGAGAACACAAATGCTATGGTTAAGAATTTTGTTTTCAAACCTGCTAAAACTTGTTTGAATGGTGTTTCTACTATTACAAGCAAAGCTTATAACTGGTTTGACAAAGTTCTTACTGCTGCAAAAAATAAAAAACTTGCCAAAGAATCCCTTGATCCTGAACAGTCAGAGGAATTCTTAATTGGTGGTCTTATTTCTATACCTGTTTTCATCGTTCTGATTCTTGTTTTGATCATGTCTTTGATTCAACCTGCTGTTTATTTCTTCTATCACTTGCGTCTTAAGGGATATGAATTCCTTTCGGATGAATGTGAAATGATTGAAGCTAATATGGCTGATCTTCGTCGTGAGATGGCTAATGCTACAAGTGAGCAAGAAAAAGCTCGTATAGCTAAGATCATTGAAAAACAAAAGGGTATTTGTGAACGCATGGCTGCTTTCGCTAATATTCTATATAAATCAGAAGTTGATGCTGCTATGGATACTCGTGATGATACACGTAAAGACGACAATACTGATTATCGTCAAATAGCTGAAGATATGGGAAATGCTACTACATCTGATGGAGATTCTACAGATACTGGTGCGTATAATCCCGAAACAGATCCTACACAAGTTACAGAAACTAATGATTCTGGATCTACCAAACCTGTAGTTATTTTTTAATAAGACAAATAAATATAGTTATTTATAACCTCCGGAAAAATAAAGTTTGATAAAATCGAGCTGTTCTTTATTGTTTTCAGACCCAATTTAGAATAGAATTAAAAATGATTTCGTCAAGCGACCTGTAAAATCCAATTGTAATCCAAAAGGAGTTATACAATATGGCTTATAACGAATTTTCTATCGAATCAGCGTTAATGCCGGAAACACAACGCCGCGCAGTAAAGCTTGAGGGTGTAACTAAGGTTGCCGAAATCTTCAATAGCCCTTCTAAGAGCACTGAAGAGTTCATTCAGGGAGCCGTTACATCTTTGGGTAACGCTGTTTGCATGGGTATGTACGTACACACAAGTCTTGAAGCCCTCGAAGATCGTCTTACGTTTGCCTCAAAGCTCGCAAGACCGATCAACACAGCCAAGGCTCGTGGAGCCGAAGGTTTTGAAAATGTTCAGACCTTGGATCCTTGGGCTTATGCTATCGAAGGCAAAGTAGGTGATTTCTTCAAGCGCGTTTGGGATGCTATTTGTACAGCTTGCCGCCGCGTTATCGAAGCTATTGCTCACTTCATCAAGTGGCTCGGAAATGCTATCGCTTCATTGGATACACGCAGTCAGATTAAAGATTATCAGACTTATTCTGAGAATAAGGCTAAGATCGACGCTGCTGCCAAGGCTGCTAAGACAGACGATGTGAAGTTCAAGTCGCTCCCCTGGAAGGTTAACGCTGACGGTGTTCTCAAGCAGGCTACTAAGGCTGCTGGAGCTTATGCCAAAGCTACTAAGGGAATGAATAACGACCAGGACTTGGTAATCATGAAGAATGCTGCCAGCAAGGCTTCTTCTCTTGGTGACAAGACAAAGACCGCTCAGGACGTGCTTAAAGTTGGTTTGGGTTTCTTCGGACTTGCTTTCCGCGCTAACTCAACTGACACATTGAGCGCTGTTCGCTCTAAGGTTTCTGAGATTACTAAGAAGCTTCAGAAGCAGAGAACAGACGATATCGCTTCAGTATTTGGTTCAGCCTCTGGAACAAATGCTCACTCTATCGTTTGTGGTGCTTTTGCTAGCCAGGATGCCGTTTCAACAATTTCTGTTGGAGAGATGAAGAAGCTCTCTAAGAACTTCGAAGTCCTTAAGGACGAAGCTCTTACAAAGAACGTTAAGGAAGTTCTTTCTGGCGTTCACGAGCAGCAGAAGGTATTCTCTCAGTACACAAAACTTATCGATTCAGTTGCCAAGTCTCTCCAGAGCGCTATGGCTAAGGCCGATAAGAATGCCGGTGTTGGTTCAATCAGCAATGAACTTGCTAAGCTTGCCAATGCTCGCATTATGTTCAACTCTTTCTGGACAAGCGTCATGCTCGAATTGGAGAGCTATACTCTCCGCTTCCGCAAGTCTGCTCACATTGCTCTTAAGCACTATCTTCGTGCTGCTGGAGCCGCCAAGAAAGATGCGAAGAAAAAGACCACTGAAAGCTTGAGCCAAGAGTCTCTCGAGGCTATGTTCGACTTCCAGAACTAAGTCTTAAAAAAAGAAGTCCTGGTTCACTCCAGGACTTCTTTACTTTGTGTTCACACGCAGCAATCTGTTCCAATGTCCATCGGATCATACAGAATTTGACCGTACTTACTTGGAACATCTTTTCCGGTCAAAAATGATTCATAAAGATTTTCTTCAATGAGTTTCTGTTCTTCGATCGTTCCACCAAGATGTTTCGCTGCTTTTTTAGCTGCTGCTCTAGCTTCATTTACTTCCATCGCTTTCCTCCCAATTTGCGATTTTGCTCGTTTACTTTTCTCTGGGCTCTCCACATTCTTATATTTACAAACAACGTGGTTACGCCCATGATTCCGATATCTATTATTGCTGTGATTTTAAACACTTTGATCCAAAATTTGCGTTTTTTCACATATTTGTTCTCCATGCGTTACCTCCACTAATATAATATGTAATCTATTACACATCTATTGAAAAACATATTAATATACTATTTAAACATGAGATTTACTATGACAAACGAATTGAAATATTTTCCGAATGACAATGAACTTGTCAATCAAAACAAACCAAAAGAATATACATCTGATGGCAGAAACAGAAATAAGTTTTCTGTAGTCGTTAAACCAGATGATGAAAAGTATCCCAATCCGGATACTACCGGAAATGGTGTAGCTACATCAACTGAAGATTATTACCAATCTAATGAAAAAGCATTACAATCTAAATCAATGCTGAATAATATAGCAAATTTGCTACTTCATATAGCTTCAATGGTTACAGATACATACAGCAAGATTGGTTGTACAGATAAAGATACATTTGGTTTTATTGGTGTATTATTCCGCAACGTATCACACACAAATTCACCGACTAAATGCTCTCATAGCTATGTGGATTCAGATTTCACTATTAATGCTGCTTTAATAAAACCGTTGATGGATTATCTTTCTAAACCTTTCACAAAAGAATATTTGTTAGGTTCTAAACGACCTTCGATGGTTACACATTATACACCTCAAATTTTATTAAATCTTTACAAAATTAAAACCGCTAAAGATTTTGATACATATAAATTCAATGAAGTATTTGGAACAAATCTTCAACGAGTTAAAGATGTCTACAACGACATTGTGAAGATAGACAACTATTTTAATTCTGTTATAGACGTTCAGAAGATCTGCAAAAACAGATTAAAAGAATTAAAGTCTATTTTAACAACATTCGACGAGAGTGAGGCACAAACATTATACGATAATATCGATTGTTTGTATTCTTACGCTCATTCTTTATCGATTGTCGTGGCTGCATATTGTGAAGATCTATGCAAATATTTTGAAATGATCACACCCAGTGCAGCAAAAACCAGAATTTCAATACTTCAGAATTCGTTGATGTTTAATATAGATAAACTCAATCCGATGATTTCTGCAGACTATCACTTATTGCGTGAAGTTCTTAAAGGTGATAGAAATGATCTCAGTCGTTCGGAAGGAATAATAAACTTGCATAACAAATACGTTAAACCGAACGACGTATTCTTATTCCTTGGAGATATTTCTGAAGAGGAATTCTATGAAGCAGGTTCAGATGCTATTAAGCAAAAACTTATTATGTTATGTAAACGACTAAATGGGCGTAAAATAATGATATACGGCAATAATGACACAGCAGATATTGATTTTTATCATAATCAATGTGGATTTGTTGAAGTATATAAGAATCCTATTCTTACAAAGAAACATGGATTCTCTCATGGTCCAATAGACACAGGAAATGTGTTAGACATCCATGGACATATTCATGGATCTAAGCAATATTGGGGCATAGATTATCATAACCATATAGATGTATTTTTTAGTTTGTGGGGTCAGCCAGTAAGACTTTCTTATCTAGATCAAAAGCAAACTCAGCAAATCTACTATAATGGTTGTATTACAAAAAATAAAACTCCGGATTTCGATGATCCTGAGGTCGTGAAGACATATTCAAATCAAATTATTTAGGAGATTTATAAATATGGACGCAAGTACCGAAAGTAATTTCGTCAGTCTTTCATATGACGAATATCTGACTAGCGCAGAAAAAACATTTCATGACGTTAGAGCTACAGAAGGTTTGATTTTAAATCAATATGATTCTTTCTCTACAGCCATGAAACTACATAAAGATCAATATTCTATACTGTCTACTGAAGACGGTGAAGAAAAGCGGATAACGGCTATACGAGAAATGAAACTTACTGAAATGTTTGTCCAGAATATCAAGTCAATGTTCTTGAAGATCTGGCAATTCTTAGTTGAGATTTTCTCAAAGATCGGAGAAATTGTTATTTCTTTGATCAAATCTTTGATTATTTTTATTCAGAAAAAACGTATCCAATCAACTAACCTCGTTAAGCTTTTCGAAGAGAAAGGTATTGCTGGTTACAATGTTGCAAACAAAGATATTTTTGCAAAAATCTTTGCTGATAAAACTATTATGATTGATACGGTTACTAACAGTGAAGTTGCTGCTGACTTCGTTGGTGATCACTTGAGTATTTTCACAAAGCTTAATTCTCCTCAGTTGAAAGCTTTTGTCAATCTACCTATTTACGAGAAAAACAATAAGTCAGTATTCAATATTGATGCTTTGAAATCTGCATTGATGACGAACTCCATTACAAATGATGATGATCTTGATACATTATTGAATGGTGCTAGAGATTATTATTCTCAAGCAGTATTCTCTAATGAGATTGGTAAAGAATATAAACCGACTGATGTATACGCAGTAATTAAAGATAAACTCGACTCTAAAGATATGGAAGGAGCTGCTCATAAGATCGTTCTTGGTTTGTCAGCTAAACCTAAGAAAGAAAAAGTTCCTCTTAACAAATACTTTGGTATCGAAACTACTGAAGGAAATGCTACTATTGAAAAACTTAAGGTTGCTTTCCACGATTATGTCGAACTTTCTTCAACAGTTCTCGGAAACAACGGATATCTTATGAAACTCGAAGGTGTTCTTAAACGCTATAAAGAACGAGTTAAAGCCGATCATGAAAACATTAAGGCTATGCAGAAGTACATCAACGATGCAGTAGCTAAAATGAATGCTGATTCTTATGATCAGCAGATCAGTGGTCGCTATAATAAGTTTACTAATGTAGTAATGTTTGTAAAACAAGCTAAGACTCACTTTATTCGCTTGCGCCAGTGTGTTATCATCGATATCCTCACATTGTTCTCTATTGAGAATCGTGCTTGGATGTTGTTGTCTGGAAAAGGAAAAGTATTCAATAATGCTGATGACATTCCCATAGATGATAAAAACACTTCTAGTGTCTTCAATGTGAATAATGAACCGAGTTTACAGGCTTAAAATAGCTAAGAAGGGAGGTTTTCTCCCTTCTTATTATTTATTCTTTTAACATTTCTATATAACATATATTAATAGAACAAATATTGTTTTAAGGATTTTTTAATTTATGAGTAAAAAGAATATAGATGTTTGCTATGCTGTTTATGCTTATGCAATTGCCTATATGATTTTGACTATCATTTTCTGTCTTCCTCGAATATTAGCTGAATTTACACCAATAGATGTAAGTCACATATCAGAAGGTTTTACATTTCCTTTGGAAATGTTTGCGTGGGGATTAATGGTAATATGTTCACTATACTGTGGTGTTGATAGAGCTGCATTTGCGGTGAAAACTTCAATCATGGATATAGGAACATGTGATGTTGGACATCCAGAACGTTTAAAAACAGTTATCAAAATATTGATAATTATTTTTATTGAAAATATGATCTTGAATTTTTTTCTTGGTCACACATTTACTGTTTTTAATGTTTCCGGAAAGCAAGAATTTAAAGGTATAGAATTACCATTAAAAGGCATTGTATCTGCATTAGTTTCATCTTGTGTGCTTTATGTTGCAGGAGATGGTGCTATAGGTATTGCTAAAAATTTTGGTAAAGAATCTACACCGTTAGCAACAAAAGAAGAAAAGGATAAAAAAGAAAAATGAAAAAGATTATTTCGATTTTAATTATTTGCTTCGCTTTGTCATTACCGACATTCAGTAAGTCATACAAAATGACTACGAAAGGTGAAGTTTATGTTAAAACTTCAGATGGAGATATGTATGCTCTAGATGAAGGTGAAAACACTGTACAGGACGATGATACAATTATAGTTGGTGAAAAAACCACTATAACTATATACATCGAATCTAATAAAATTGTTATTCGTGCTCCTGGAGCATACAAAATAACTGATATACTAAACTAAGTATAGGAGAATTGAACATATGTTTAATTTATTTTCTATGGAAAATGACTCAGAGTTGGATAATATCGATGTAGAAAACTCTGAGATCAAGAACGATGAAACAGCTGTTGATGCTGCTGCTGAAAAGAAAGAACCCACAGAAGTGAATATTTCTGAAGAGCAGTCTGCTCACAATGAAGCTGCTTCTGCCGGTGGATGTGTAGTTGGTGACAATGAGGAACAGTTGTCTATGGACCCCATTGCTGCTGAAGAGTCATACATTTTTGAACGATTTGGTATGTCTTCTGAAGAGCTTGACGAAGCTGTTAATGAGACTATTTCTGAAGCTGAAAAGATTCCCGAAGAAACAGAAACTGAAGATGCTGATTTGGCTGCTACTACTGTAACTGATGATACTACTACTCAAGATGTTGATTCTGAAATTACAGTTGACTCCAATGCTACGGTTCCTGCTGCTGAAACAACAACAGAACCCGCTCCTGCTGCCGAAGAGCCTGCTGCTTCTGAAGAAAAGAGTGACGACGATGATGAAGAAATAGATACTCCTTCTACAGAATGTCTTAAAATGGATCGTTCTGAAGAAAAACTCTTCGGTTATTTCAGCCGAAAAGAATTCAAGAACGAAAAAGCGAAGACTGATAAAAATGCGAGAAAATATCGCGGCTTCCCTGATCCTAAAGCTTTCTTGACTTCTGATCTTGGCAAATCTAAGATTGGTGCTTTGAAAGAAGATATAAAGAAAAAAGGATTAACTCCTGCTACTATTTCTGATTGCAACGAATTAAAGTCCACATTCTTTAACAAATGGATCCGTGGCGCAGATCAAGAAACCGCTCAATTGAAATTAAAGTATTATACTGTAGAAGGCATCGTATTTGCTACTTGGCATTACATTGGCGGATTCTCTTGTATAGCCATGGTCAAGAAGAATGGAAAGATTACTTCTATTGGTTATGCTATAAACGTTCCTCGTGGCGTAAAAGAATCCAAAGAATCTTTAGATGATATTTACGCTGCTGCGTTAGGATTATAGTGTCTGGGGGGTATTGACCTCTCCCTTCCCTATAAATATAAAAAGACTTAATATATAAGGAGAACACATATTCTATGAATGAAATGAGTATAGAATCACTGATGTCTATTGGCACTGGTTTAACTGCTCCTAAGTCTGTAGAATCTAAGACTGATAATATTCAGTTCGACGGCTTCTTGGATGGTGTAGAATTGAACCTCGCTCGTACATCAGAACAATTACATTTTGTAGATACATATGATAAATTACAAGCTTTACATTCTGCTGAAAAGATGAGAATGGTAAAGAAGATTCAAACTGCTTATAAGAACATTGGTAATACTAATGTATCTAATAGTGTAGAATCATATTGTAATAATGCTATGTCTACAGAAGGTATTAAAGAAGCATTCAAGGCTTTCAAAGACAAAGTTGTTGCTTTCTTTAAGAAAATCGCTGAATTTTTCAAGAATTTGGTTGCCAAAATCTTTGGTTCCAAAATCAAAGGAAAGGCTGCTGATGAACTTAAGACTTCTATTGAAGAAGATCACAATGTCACAGCTGTTGTAATCGAAGCTGTCGAACAGACAAGCGACGATGCTCCTGAAGCTGAAGAATTCAAAGAAAGCGTAACTGCTATTGAGGAATCGACTAACCTTGACCGCGAATGTTTCATGGAATTGATGTCAAGTTACAAGGATTCATTCGAACTTCTTCGTCTTATGGACAAAAATAAAGAAATTTCCATTCCCGAAATTGCCAATGCTCAGGTCGTCGATACTGATATCGTAGAAAAGCATAAGAATAAACTTCCTAAGAAGTTTGTTGCTGCTTTGGATGCCCTTAAGGCTAAGATCAAGAGCGTTGACTATACTGGCATGAAGAAACAACTCGTTGAGACAGTAAAGACTAAGGGAACCGCTGCTAAGCAGGGAATTTCTGCTATAGTTCAGAAGTTTAAGGAGTTCGTAAAGAACGGAATTGCCTCTACTAAACAAGCTCTTACTGACGCTCATTGGGAGCTCAAGTATCAGATTCAGAGACTTCAGCGTGCTGCTAAGCCGTATGTCGATGCTGCTAAAGAAAAGGTAGATTCTGCCAAGCAGTATATCCATGACAAAACGACTAAGCCTGCTCCTATGACTGAAGCTGAGAAACGATCTCTAGCGAATCCTTCCGAGTAAACAAAATAAACAGTAGTCTTCTTAGACTACTGTTTTATATTTTTCAAATTTATTTTTAGTTACATATAATAATACTGAGCCGATACGCGGTTGGCTCATTATTTCCCCTCTAAATGTAAACAAATTAGCCCTTATATAACGACTGACACATAAGTCTAAACGGAATTCCTAGTCGGGGGCTGATGGTGTTCAAAAGAATGGCAGACTTAGACGGGCTGAGTTGCACCGTGCTGACCAACCTTAGAACAAAATTCCTTAATCCGATGAAGAACTAGCAGAGCTTATCAAGAAGTTGTCTTGTTTTCTATGTTTGGTTCGGGTGAAGTTAAAACTTGTGGGTGCGGCTAAACAAATGCTGCGCCATGACAGGAGTCTAACATCCGAGGAAAATCAAGCGGTTGAATACAAGTGAGATTTGTTCGGCGAAAAGACTTAGGGGAGTTCGGAAATCGGGCAAGAGTTAAGGCGTGAAGAAGAAGTACTGGTTATCTTGGATCAGTGCTTCTTTTTTTGTTTTAATTACATATTATAATCTTGAAGAGAGTATATCGTATACACAAAAATTCAAAATGGGAGGGAAAAACATGATCTCGTTAAAGTATGGTATAAATGACAAACTTGAAACGACGTCAGATTATGTGGTCGAATCTATGGCAAAATGTTGTTTCCAAATGAATCAAATCGATCATTTGGCTACTCATTGCCCGGAATTTAGAAATGAAATTCCAGAACTCGATACCACACAACTCTGGGAAGATCGTTTCGCGATTCCATCACTCGAACGTGTTCGAGCAAGATGATCTGTTTCAAAAGAACGTGTTTCTATACACGTTCTTTTTTCTTGAAAAAACAATATTATATAATTTTTGGAGTTAATAATATGGAAGATATTAAAACCCCTGCCGAACCGACGGAAAATACACAGGTAGCTATGCCTGAACTACCGCCTACAGAAAATAAACCTAAAACACGTGAAGAAATGATCGCTGCTGATCCAGATATAGCAAACTATATCGACGATCCAGATTATTATAAGTGTTAATGGAGCATAGATTATGGACGAATTATTATACATGAAAGCTACTGGATTGCATTCAGATCCTCAACCTGAATTTACTTCATGTGAAGATTATTCATATGAATCTTTACTAGTAACTATAAACAATATTCAATTACTCAACGCATATCAAATGCTTCAAGCCCAAATGACCTCAGAAAAGATAAAAATGATTAAAAAGATCAGAGCAAACTATGCACATCGTCTTATAAATAACGATGTTATGACTTCTGCTGAAGCTTTATACGATAAAGAAATACAGAGTTGCGAAGGCGTTATAACATCTGTATTTGGTCTTTGTATTAAGATTCTTGGTCAAGTTATCAAGTTTATTGGCAAAGTAATTACTTGGATTCTTGAAGCTGTACTGCATGTTATTTCTGGTATTATTGGATTTATTACAAGACGTAAGACTCCCCCTAAAGAGAAAGTTTCTAACTGGTTCGCTAAAGCTAAGCGAATTATGCAAGGAAAAGAATCTCTAGATCGTGGAACTGAAGACAATGTTCAAAAAGGTCAAGTTATAACTCCTGGTATTGAACATGCAAATTTAATGCAGAAGATCATTGAATATGCTAAACAGTATATCAAAACAAAAGAGCAATACAGTAAGTCATCATTCGAAGAAATCTTTTTTTATAAACTTTTCTTGATTAATGGTGATCCGAAAAATATTAAATATGCTTGTGATGTATTCAATCGTGGTGCTACAAAAGTAAAAGACGAAGGAACTCGTCTTTCTAATCTCGGCGCTAAACTTTTGGTAGATTTAAGACCTACGGCTAGTTCGTCTGAAAGTATGGTACAGTCTACTGAAGAAACACGAGAACAGGAACTTGAACGCTTTGGTCAATTCTTTATACAGAGCGGTATAGTTAATCTTAAAGAACATGATCCAAAACGCGATTTCGTAGAAATGCTTTATGGTTTGGAGAAATCAATTCTTTATAATGAAGATGCTATTTGGATGCGCAAGTTCTATAATATCTTTAAGAACGGCGCAGCCGAAATGACTAAAGTCAATAAAGATCTTCAGGCTAAACTCAATGAATTGAAAGGAATCGATCCTTCTAAGCTTAAAGACATTCAACAGAAAACAATTCAGAATTACCAGTATAATGTAAACAATTTCCAAAAGTTTATTGGTTCTTATTCTGAATGTATTCGTTATTTTACTAAGTATTATCAGATTCGAGCTACTATTATTGGTAAGTTCAAAGACGATATAGATCGTTATGAACAAAATAAAGCAGCATAAATAAACCTAGACGTGTATTCACACGTCTAGGTGTTATATTTTGATTTTAAGTTGCACTAGCTCTAATTTTAACCGTTTTCATTTGATTTAAGGGTATGTAATACTGTGTTTCAGGCTCAAATTTAGCTATTTTTACACACTCTACGTAAACATGCTCATCATTATTGTATGTATAGTAATTGTAATCTGCGTCCGGAATCATGATTTTTTCACGATCTATATGGACATATTGACCATCTGGGGTTTGCATATAGAATGGTAAATCAGGTCGTCGTTCTATAACTTCGTTTTTAATAGGAATCATTTCGTCTTCGATATTCAAAGTGAAATAATCATATTGAGGATCAGCTCTTAAGAAGTCTCTTTGTTTAATAGGAACGAATGTTTGTTTAACGCCAGTTTCTTCATCCTTAGCACTATACTGTTTTGGTAAATAAAACCAACCTCGATCTTTAGCATCATGTGTATTACTTTCTTTACCGTCGATATAAATACCAATGCTTTCCAATCGTTTAGTTATAAACTCCATAGCGTTTTCATATCTTCCACGGCGTACAAACACATCGATGTAATAAGGTTTAACCAAATCACAATTCTTAATAGTAAAATTAAAATCCTTATCAACACTATATTCAGATTCATCAAGAATTTCATCACCTTTATAGATAACTACTTTAAAGAAGTTATCGAAATCGTCTTGATCGTTTATAAACGTCATTAACGCTTTGCAAATGTAATAATGACTTGGCGAATCTTCTTTAACGATTACATCATCAAGAATGTTAAAGTGCTCAGTGTTTGATGCCATCAGTATTTCTTTTTCAAAATAGAAATGAGCCCATTTAATTCCATCTACAGCGAGTAAGTGACGATTATCATTAAATACTTCTTTAAATTCCATAAGTTTATAATTGTGTTGAGCATCAGATTTTGAAGAAGTTCTTATAAAGTAGTCATTCTTTGTACCACGGATCACTGCGGGAACAGAAGATAAAAATGTTACAGGGTTACCATATTCCATCCAACCAGAGAAAGAAACAGAGAATCCAGTATAAGCACTTCCTTTCTTAGTTCCATCATCACCTTCAGCTTTATCAAGATGAAACGTAATCATTCTTTTTTGCTTTAGCTTATAAAGATAGTTGGTTACACCATTTTCATTAGTACGTTCTGTAAATGGTTTAATAGCTCCATTAGAAAACTTAAATAAATATTCGGCAAACTTTTCATTTATCTTTTGACGATATTGTGCTTTTTCTTCAGAATCACTTTCCATTTTTTCTAGAGCAATCAATTCTGGTTTAAATACACAATCTCTAATATATTCAAGATAAAGTGTAGGAAGCATTATAGAAGTTTCTTCAACAATAGTTTGAACATACATGTTTTTGATATTAGAATCCGCGATATTATAAAATGCTAATTGATCTGCCTTTGTTTGTAAAGAAACAGTAATATCAATAGGATTTCTAATAGTATATTCATTAGTTGCCAAAGTTACACCGTAGCAGTCATACAAAAACGGTTTACTGCCAGTCAAGTTCGTATCGATAGCAAATGCTCCAGGTTGTTGGTTAACGTTCCACAATGAACCGAACACATCTTGCATATTATTTTGACCTTGTTTTATATTAACACGCAATGATGGCTGTAAAATCTTTGCTCCAGATTCCAATTTCTGTAATTCACCAGTAGCATTATTCATAAAATATGAACTAGCATTAGAAATCTGAGTATCTAAATATATATGGTTAAAAAATCCTGCAGAAAATCTATTACAAAACCATTTTACAAATGCTTTTGCTATTTCGTCTTGCATTCCTTTATTATTTAATGAGGGGAATGCTCCTAATCGCACTGTAGCCATATTTTGACTCCATAAAATAGTATATAGTTTTGTCGTCAGTTCAAATAAATAAAGAGCACAAAAACTGTGCTCTTTATATTTTACATGAATAATCTACGTGTTAAAGAACTAATTCTTTGCAATTCTGTTTCAAACTTAAGATTTGTTAACCCAATAGAGAAAGATGACGACCCATAACGAGATAACTCTGTGTCATCGTATATTTTAAACACTTCTTTAATTAGTTTGTCTTTGAATTTGTTAACTTCTTCGATAGTTTCGAATTCAAATGGCTTTTCATAACAATCCCAAAGTTTAGTAACAGAATAGTAATCTGATTTCGCCAACAATTTAACCAATGAAGGTTTAATCATCTTTTCGATATTCGGTTTAGCCATTGGGAATTTGGATCTGATCAATTCTCTTAATTCTTTTACGGTTTTGTGAGTCTTATACCATTCTTCATGTTCTTCCAATGTCTTTGTACTACGAAGTAATGGCCTGCCTCTGTAGCATAACATGTATTTAAAAGTAGAATCAAAATGTCCACTTTCATACACGCGATCTATTGGAGCAAATAGCTTTTCAAAGTACGCACGTACTTGTTTACGTTTAGTTTTACTGATAACCAAGATTGGAACAATTTCTTTAACAAGCATGTTACAATCACCATATCTAAACATATTAACACCATCAATCAAGTTAAGTTTAAATGCTAAAAAGATTGATGAAAATGTCCATACATCAAGAATGGGTGAAGGACCGACTAGATCTTTAATAGTCGTGTTAAATGGGAATGGAGCAATAATGTGCTTCATTTTAGGATCATTACATATCTCGTGCTCTGATGTATAATTCATCATCGCTTTAGTTTCCACAGGAGTCATTACACGGAAATTAGAATGTTTTTCACATTTATTCCATTTGACGACATCCTCTGTAGTCATTTTATATTTTTTATAAAGATCAGTTTTTTGTTTAGTGTGTGACATTTCTTCCATGTTCACAATGACTTTTTCAACTTTAAAATCATGAATATCTTCACTTGAAATATGTTTAATGTTTTCAGACAGCATAATACGTTTCCTCCTCTAATATTCCTGTTTTACATATCGGGCATAATGCTTTTTCTGTAAATACTCTATTCGGTGTATAATTAAATGTTTCTCCACATTTATTGCATCTGTATCGAATATGAAAAATTACTCTGTCGTTTCGTTTTAATCCAAATATAGGATCGTATGGATTTGATTTATTTTCTGTAGCAGCTTTCTTAGCAACTTTTTCCAAATCTTTACGACTATGACTCGTTCTTTTGCCAAATTTTTTAGATTCTCTCATTAGTGTCTCCATGGATAGTAATCGCATTTTGGACAAGAAATAGTTGCACCGTATTTTAACATATCGCTCATTTTAGGTTTCTTCATCAATACTTTTACACCGCAACACGACACATCATCATTGGGATGACAAACGTGCATCTTATGATCTACACATATACAATCTATTGCATAGTTTGGATCGTCTTCCGTCATATATGGAACTTTAGCCATTTACTTTCTCCTAATCTTGATTTGAAAAGTTTACATTTACGTTGGATATTAAATTATCTTCACCAGTTACAATACGTTTTATTTTATCGAATTTTTCTGATTTATCATGATGCTCACAACAGCCACAGTCAGGCGTATCTTCTTTAAACCGTCGACTACAATAATGGGCCATAGAGAATAACCAACGTAAAACATCATCAGATACTTCCAATTGACCATTTTTTGCAAATCCTTCAAGATGAAAGCGTTTTATATCTTCAGATGTAAATTCACCATCGTCTATATCAAAATTATTGTATTCTTCATATTCACACACATGCTCATAAATGTTTTCTAATAAGTGTTCCGCATCAGACATATTGTTACCTCTACTATATTTAGATATATCGAAAAAAATACATTTTTATAATATAAAGAGAGGGATTTCTCCCTCTCTTTAATTGGTTTAAACGTTTAATTCACGTCCTTTGATATCACCTTTACGACCCTCATTCATATCATTAGCTCCGGCACAATAGCCACAGATTCTACGAATGATAGTCATTTCAGCAGTATCAGTGTTTCCACAGTTAGGACACCTCCAAATCAAATGCCCTTTACCATTGTCAACGAGTTCAATTTCTCCAGAATATCCACACTTATGACAGTTATCAAATTTGCTGTTAATTTCAGCATACAAGATGTTTTCATAAATATGATCCATAATAGCAAGCACAGCAGGAATATTGTTCTCCATATGCGACGTTTCAACATAGCTAACTGCACCACCATTGGTATATTTCTGGAATTCGCTTTCTGTACTTAATTTCGTAAACGCATCAACACCATGATTCAAACCTTCACGAATATCCATGTGATATGAATTCATAATGTAATTCTTATCATTGACACCAGGAAGTGTTTTGTGTGTCATCAAGCGTTTAGCAAATTTAAATGTTGTTGATTCTTCAGGTGTTCCATAAAGACTGAATCCATAGTTCTGATCAGGAATTTCATTCCATTCATCACATTTTTCTTTCATGTGTTTAACGATCTGTTTACAGAATTCAATCATTTCAGGATCAGTATGTCGTTTTCCACTTAAGGCTTTAGATGTTTCCCACAGACCTACATAACCAAGAGAAGCTGTAGAATAGCCGCCTTTTAATAATTTATCTATAGTCTCACCAGGTTTAAGTCTAGCGATAGCACCTGCTTGCCACAAAATAGGAGCAACATCAGATGGAGTACCTTCAAGATAACGACAACGCATAAGTAATGCCCTATGGCACATTTCTAGTCTTTCATCAAGAAGTTTCCAGAATTCTGCAACAGCTGCATTGTTATTAAATGAATTGTCGCCATATTTATCTCTAATTGTAAATGCTACATCAGGAAGATTAATTGTTACGACACCTTTATTAAATCTTCCCCAGAATTTTGGTTTATTTGTTTCTGGATCTTTCCATACAGAAAGGAATGAGCGACATCCCATACATCCATACACATTTCCTTCTTTATATTCCTTCATTTTCTTTTCAGAAATATAATCAGGAACCATGCGTTTAGCTGTACATTCTGCAGCAAGTTTAGTTACTTCCCAATATGGAGTTCCTTCTTTGCAGTTATTTTCACTTAATACATAAAGAATCTTCGGGAATGTTGGAGCTACCCAAGTTCCAGCTTTATTCTTAATTCCTTTAATTCTTTGTTTCAAAATTTCTTTTGTAACAAGTACCAAATCTTCTCTGTCTCGACCAGGTTTTGCCTCTTCAAAGTAAATAAACAACGAAGCGAAGGGTGATTGGCCATTAGTGGTCTGTAAAGTATTTATTTGATATTGAATCATCTGTACACCTTTTTCGATTTCATCAGCTACAGACATTTCGACCATTTTATCAAACTGCTCTTGAGTTACTTGTAAACCCAATTCTTCATTACGTTTTTGTAAACGTTTAATATATCTTTGACGATATTCATCTACAAACTTAGATAGATGATATACATTAATAGTTTGACCCTATGTATATGAATATTTCTATTCTGTTTAATACACTGGAACATATATTGAGATTGATTAAATCTCCCTTCTCTTTGGAATGGTTCTTATCTCCATTCTACTCTACTCGGTTATTCTTCGATATAAAATCATTCAATATCGAATATCCTTTCGATGTCCTCTACACATTTAATAACCAAATTTAAACCTCGTAATTTATAGAACTTTGATGTTCCATTTTTAATGACTATGTTTTTAACAACTTTCATAGAAATACCATATTCGTCAGAAATTTGTCGTCTAGTCATCAAACTACAAGTTTTAGTATTCAAATCGTCGACAACATAAAGATGCTGATTACCGTAATGAAAACGTTTATCACGTTTTACGGAATTCTCAGAAACAGAAATCTGTCGGAGATTATTAATCTCATTATTTAAAGGATTATTGTCTATATGGTCAATACACATTGTTGGGTCTAATGGACCTTTGAAAGTTTCGTATACCAATCGATGTAGCGGCACGTATTTTAATTTATGCACACCGTTTTCAATGACTGATATTGTCGCAATCAAATATCCATATCTATCCAATTTCAATTTTCTAAATCTAAAAACACCATCCTCTTTTCCATGAGCTCCTGGTATTTTTGTAGATAAAAACTGACCGTTTGATGTAACATAGTATCCTTTATATTTTGTTTCTTTTATCTCATTCTTCATATTGTTGTGTAGTTTTGAATATTAAATTTGATCATCTTTAGCACGGTATTACCATATCCATTAAGGACTTAGGCTCTCTTACCACCTTAATCTTTCGATTTAGTTGACCGTTAGCCTCTTTTAAGAGACACCCGCTAAGAAACGCGGTTAAGAAGGTTTTACTACGGCAGTGGATTTTATCTACCGTATTGCGCACTAGCTACTTGAGCCATAATTTGCGTGGCCACATTAGCGGCAGTAGTAAACGAGTGTGGTTTATCTATGCGTGAACCACTAATAACTGTTCCATTTTGAAGCATATCATCTAAGTTGATTAGACAACAGTTATACATTTTTTGTGCGATATAATCTTTATCATGTATATGAATAATACCAGCATCATCAGCTTCGAGAATATCTTTATTCTCATCGGTGAACAATCGTTCTCGCACATACATTTTCGAACATTCACCAGCCATGTAATCACGCTGAGTACTTACAATAAAAGCATTCTTATTTGCATTCTCGGAACTTATTTCCTTATTGCTTCCATCGATGATTGTTCCAATTTTGTCCAAAAGTTGGGTTTCTGAACGTTTTACTTGATGTTGGTATCTATAAATCATATAGCTTTTTGCCAACTGAAATGCTCCTAATCTCTGGAGCTCCAACTCAACCATATCCTGTATCTCTTCTACAGAATGAATATATGTAGAACCAAGTAACTGTGATTCGACAGAAGCAGCGATCGTTGCAATATCAGATTCTTTAATTCTGTTATTTTCTGACATTGCTTGGTTTGCTGCTGTAATTGCATTTACAATTTTTTGTCTGTCAAATTCGACTTCGTTTCCATTTCGTTTGATAATATTCATAACTATCAAATCTCCTTTATAAAACAATCTTTTAATTTGCTTAAGTATGTACCAATTTTTCGTATTTAGTATTGGTACATAATCTTGTTTTTGAGGGTGTAAAAATCTAGTTGAAAAAGATACATTAAAAGCCAAGAAAAAACTAATAAAAAAATTAAACCTATTTTATTGTTCTTATGTACTAAAAATAAAAAATAATAAGAGAAGGATAAAACCTTCCCTTATTTTTAATAATTATGCAGCGACACCATTGAATTCTTTGTACATCTTAACCGCTAAAATCGTTGAAGCCCCGTCGAATATTATATATGCATTCATCGGGAAATTTTGATGCAAAAGTTTTTCGGACGCAAAATCTGAATCAAATCTATCAACATTGAATCTATCAATACAGACAGATTTATATGAAAGATCTTCCATTTTCAAAGCGTTAGACATGATGTTATGTCCTTCTACTACAAGTGCCGCTCTGTTATAGAATTCGTGCGTTCCAAAGATACCATAGAAATACAGTGCTCTTAGAACTTGTTTGTGTTCAAATTCATTATTTTTATCGCATTCTTTTTCATCAGAGTCTTTTGATGTTTTTAACTTATCCAAGATATCACACATCAAAGAACGACGAGCTTGGAATTCATCAGCATCAAAAGGTACATACAGAACATTTCCTGAGCCAATTTCATCAACGAACTGACGTACAAAGTCTTTAGAATAATCCCTGTTTTTCAACCAATCGACCAAATCTTTACACAATAGATACAGATTATTTCGAATATCATATTCGGCATTATCTGTGTTTTCAATCTGTCCAATTCTTTCTTCAATATTCATTCGACTCCTCCACTATTTTCCAGAAATCTTACTAGCCATCATGTCTGCGGTATGCAACAGCAATAGTTCAGGAATGCGTTCACAATAATTTCCATAAGTGCGAGCATTGTCCGCTTCAAATGCACCCATATGATATGCTACAGCAATTTCCCAACTTCTTGGTATTTTGATACCGAGTTGATTTATACGCAAAACAGATTCGGATCCATGAGATAAAGCAATGTAGTTATCTGCATAAACATATTCCTTTGGAAAACTATCCTTCGGTATATTGTGAATGCTGCGTTTCTCATACAACCCAACTTTACATAGATCGTGAAACATACATGCTTCAAACGATATTCTGTTTATGTCGCCCATGTCAAATGCTTTTGCAAGTTTTAATGCACAACGATAAACTTCTAATGAGTGATCAAAGAGCCCACCATCATAAGCGCCATGATACTTTGTAGATGCTGGGCTAGAAAAGAACCCGTTGGTATCAAAACCAGCAATATTCTTTTCGTCATATTTAACAACATAGTTGTCGTTGATAATATTAAGCATTCTTTCGAAATTTTCACCCTTGAAAACATAGCCTCGTTCATTAAGAATTTCAACTATTTTCCCAAGGGTGCTTTTATTTGTCAATGTGTGATCAGAAATATCTTGAATTTCCAAAACCATTTCTTCAGGTGTTATCACTGACGAATCGCTCACTTTGGTCCTCCTTTATTTACTAATCCAAATAATTCTTTTTCGAATCCAGATATGACTTGTTCAATGTTTGGTAAACCATAAAGATCATGCATCATATCAATACATGTTACATCGATAGTCTGCAAATACTGATTGAAATCTTGTCCGGACATTATGAACTTATCGTTCATGTCAGTTATATTCGTAATACGATATTTCTGATTTTCCTTACCGATCTTTCCTTGATTCATCAAAGATGGATATAGTGATTTTGCATCAAAATCTCCGACATCAGTAAAGATTTTTGTTTTCTTACCATTGATTTCTACAGATGGAACATCGAGAAGGTTTGTATCCTGTACAAGAGCTCCAGTTATAGATTCTGACACACCATAATCGATTACATTACCAATAACTTGATTGTTCTGTAAGAATCTCATATAGTATGAATTCGTAATAACGATACTTACATTTACACCGCTCCAAAAGTCAGAGTTATCAGTAAGCATCAAATAGTTTACCATATCATTATCTTTCGCTTCAATCTTTGCAAGCAAAATTGTATCGCGAATTGAATATTTTAAAAATCGTTTGAAATCTTTAAACGGAGCATTACGAATGTTTAGACCGAACTCATGCAAATCAACTTTGTTTGCATGAACTATCTTTTCCGCAATCGCATCCAATTTATAACTACGTTCCAAAGAACGTTTTCTTAGATTACTGAACAACGACATTTGATCTACAAACAACGTGTAACCAGGACACAATGTTTTATCCCAAAGTCTTGATGGATCTTTCTTGTTTTTGTCTTTTGATAAGAATGTTTTCTGACGTCGCTGACTATCTTCGATAAACGAGAACTGTCTGTATTGTTCTGGAATATCTGGATGACACCATTCTTCAGACACATTCAAACCATAATGTCTCTCGCGACCCATGATGTATTTTTTATCGTAATTGTCGTTCCAAGCACATGCAAAATCAGGTTTATCCATAAATATAAGATTGTGAAAACGTCTTGTTAACATAATCTCAGAATCATAGAACTCAACATGTAAATCAATATTTGGGAAATCTTCAAGATCTTCCATAATATATTCTTTGATGTATTGCTCAAGATTTTCTTCAACCCATTTTATCATCGGTATTTCATCAATACGCAATACCAAACAATAATAATGATTCTTCTTGTTATTGTAGTATGTTATGATGTTAATTGGCGCTTCTGGATTATTTTGATCTACCTTTGTCTTAAAGTGATAAATGTAAGTCTCTATATCGTAGAAGCTTATGTTCAAAATCTTTGGTGGTGTGTTACCATTTTCCATCATGAACTTTGTTTTATAGAACTCTTCGATTCCTACACAAGCCCCGTAAATCAACGGACTTTTGTAAACTTTTTCATTCATGAAAGCTTGGAACTCTTCACGAGCTCTTTTCTGGTCTTGCCAATCGAAATAGTTTTTATTCGCCGCCTGTTTCAAACGACGATATTCTGTTTCGATTCCGAGATATTTACAAATCTCATAATCTCGTTTTGAATACTCAACAGTATGAGTTTCAACAAGATTTCGATCAATATACATTTGATTATACGGTGGACAACTGTCCGGATCAATAACCGTATAAAAATCAATTGTTGGACGTTCTATGATTTTGATTTCGGATGTATTTGTTTCATCATCCTTTATTACTTCTATCAAACAATCATCTGAGAGTTTCTTCATCGCAAACTCTCCGTTTTGGGCATTTGGATCTCTTACCCATTTAGGTTTAATGTATAATGTTTGTAACAAATATTTACTCATTAGATATTGTACCCTCCAACTTCATAGTATTTGTAACTGTAATATTCGTGAATGTTATTGGATAAAGTTACATCGAAATACAATGTAACTATATTTCCTTTGTCGGATTCGTAATGTTTTGTTATAAGTGCATTTACAATTTTCTTTTGCATGAAGTCGTTGTGATACACAAGAATATCTTGATTATTTGCGCCTTTAAGTTTAACTCCACTGAAACAACGATTTTTATTGTAGATTTCTTCCCACTGTTCACCAGTCAAGTTAATATAAGACGCACAATTTGTATTGTGATTATAGTAAAGATTTCTCAATGAAGATGTTTTAGATCCCAACGGCAATATGTACAAATTATACAAGTAATTCAATTTGTCAGAATTTGGAATGAACAACTTATAATCATAATAATGATTTGGATCACTGAGTTTTATATTCATATGAAAAGTCGTAATTTTATCATAAGCTTTAACTATTTGAGCTTCGAATCCGGTTATAACTTCTTCTTTGATTGCTTTCAAAACAAATTTCGGAAATACATAGAACGAATCAATACAGCAATCATATGAAAGATTACTGTAATAAATCATGTTCTTTTTGATGTCTGAACCAACGATCAATTCCTTGTTTATAAAATCAAATGTTGATACAATAATCGGAATAGAAACTTTGTCGTTATCGAATGTGAAACAAGAAAGATCTTCATCATTGATGATAAAGTTGTCTTTTGTTACAGTTGAGAATATTTTGTAAAAGTCAAATCTGTCTCCATTTATCGGATTATGTGTAAGAATAACTTCTATATCTCCATTGACTTTTATGAATTGTAAAAGACATGGAGAATTGATATTAAGCTTTGTGATGTTTGTGCACACACGCTTAATCTTTTCAATTATCTTTTTAGTGTCCTTTAACTGTTCTATCATTATAAACAATCCTTCCAACTCATTTCATAAATCACTTCGCCGGTTCCAATCTTCTCACCAACCGGTTTGAATCCAACATGCTCCAAGAATTTACTACTTGAAGTTTGCCTGCATTTTTTATCGTACTTAAACGCTGTAGTATATATTTTTGAAAAATTTAATGCTAATAGTAATTTCTTTACAGCTTTTATCGTTTTTGCAGAAACTCCGAAGCCACGGTATTTCTTATTAACGTAAATGCTACATAGCTTTATTTTTGGTTTCAAATCATATATGTCATGTGTAAGTTTCAAAATACAGAAACCACACAATTCACCAGTCACATCTTCTTCCCAAGTGATCAATCTGCGACTCGGAGAATACATCATCGTATGAGCCCATGACTGAATTTCCGGATAGTACTTTTTCATAGTTTTAAACCATTCATTTTTATCGTTATCAACATAATTTACAAATTCTCTACATTTAAAACAATCCAAGTAAAAGTGAAATGAACTACTAAACAAACCAGCTTTTTTTCCCATTTTGGCAATTCTCATATTTATATTCTCCCTTTATAATATAGTATTATAATTAGACAAATACAAAAAGATATACATCCGCTTTTTGGTGTCTTTTATAATTATATATAATTAAATAGAGGATAGAAATATGGAAAACATCGGAATGCTCTTTAACTCACACAAAATGAAATATGTATATTTAGACGAATGGTTTTCTAATACTGACAAAAAAGAAAAAATATTCTATTTATTTATAGATTTCGAATATATCTTAAGCAAATATCTTCACACCATTGGTTATCATGATGTGAAAGATATGGAAATAACAGATGAAGCTGTTAACGAATTTATAATGGAACTTCTAAATCTCATAGCGCACTACAAGAAATATTTTTACAACCACATGGACGCAATGAGTTTTTGTTATATCGGAGTAAACAATAAACGACACAATAAAGATAACACGCTAAACGATATGATTTCTCGTATTGTAAAAATCATAACTCTGATACCGAGAATTTATGTTTATTACTACGATAACAACGAATACAATTTCTTTCTCAAATACAATCTGATACGAACAATTATTGTTTCGAAACAAAATACAGGCAAAGTTCCATACTTTGTAGATCTCGGAAGACATAATATGAATGAACTTTACTATAAACTCACCAAGAATTATTATTTGTTTCGATATGATCAATATAAGATTTATCTTTATGGATTTGAAGATTTCCGAAGTGAATTCCTATATAATATAGAAGAAATTTACATCAATAGTATTATTTCTTTATTACCAGTATACGAAATACTCAATGAGATTAAAATAAACAAAAAAGTTAGAATTGACGACATCTTATTGAAGTTTATTAAAAACCATATGAATGAAGACTTTAATAAAATAGAAATACAACTATTAGCTTTAAAGATGTTTACTAAGATGCATAAACTCGAAAGTAAACTAATAAAATTAAACAATGATCTGAATAATATGGTGTACTCTTCAATCATGAAAGTAGTAATGCAAAACTGGAAATACACAGTAAAAGACAATAGTATTTTCAACATTAACGAGATTCTTCATATGCCAAAAGAAAAAAGAATCAACATCGAAACACTGATGAAATATTAAAATAATGGGATTTCGATCCCATTATTTTTTTTTATAAAAAAAATGTGGACGATACGGAAAATGTGTGAAAAACCGCACCGTCCACAGCAGGAGGATCATAATGCCTGCAAGACAAATGGAGGCACCAAATGGAAGATAGAAATAAATCAACGATTCATTTCATATGCTTCATATTAACAATATATAATTAACTTATTATTTAAAGTTACGCGACGACAAATTAATATTATAGGAGACTTAATTATGGCCGATAAGAACGAACAGGAATCAATTTCCAACAATTATGAAGAATATTTCCAGCCAGAAATTAATATGCTGGATCAGCAATATAATCAGAATGAAAAGCTTTATGACGAAGTTCACTCGTCTTTGGAGACGAACCTAGAACGAATGAATGGCAAATCCATGTTTGGAGCTTCTTCTCCTCATAGAGACATTGCTGAACTTGGTAAAGTTTTGAATGATATTCGTGGTAACCAAGTGTCGACAATTAAAGAAAAAGCTGGTATTAAAAAGACTATAAAAGAACTTGAATTGCGTGCTAGTTCTATGAAACAGAACGATAAATCCAATATGGATGCTCAAAATATTCTTAAAGATTTGGTTTCTTCTATACAAACTAAAAACACCAATCTTGTTACAGCATCTACGACAGAAAAGACTAACAACAAAGGTATCGACAAACTCAAAAATTTGAATCCTGATGATCTTGGAATAAATGTAAATGATCTCAAGATGATCGATCAGTTTAAGAAAAATAACGGTGGAGTTTAATAGATGGAACTATTAAAAGAAGAACGATGGAACTTCCGTTATAGTTTACTCTATGCGAAAGAACAAAAGGAGATTTATATTCTATATTATAGATCTCCAAATTATTTTCTTTCTAAAAACGAAATAACTGTAATCGAAGATACATATATAGATAAACTTCTCAGCGATTATCATTTCGATCAGAATGAAACTGTAACCTGTGAAGATAACGAATATTTCATTAACAAGTTTAATACTGATATAGTTACATTCTGTAACGCTCACGCTGGCTGTGAAGCTGTACACTTAATCAACCTTCAGTATACACATAAGGTCATTTTCGAAACAAAAGTTTTCAAAGCATTGAATAAATGTGCCTATGACTTATATTTTGATCTTGGTGATTCTGCTATTCGTATTGGTTCGGATAACTTTGAAAAAATACGAAAGTTAGATTTAGAAACTGGTACGATTATTCCTGAAAGTGCAGCAAATATTACTGTTGAAACTTGTCGAATGACTACTGTAGAATTTAATGTTTATGATACAATGGAAAATGATTCTCATGCTATCAACATTCGAGTTGTAGACAAAGCATTTATTGACATCATGCGTCAGTATTCTTCAGTTCTCGTTTCTTTCATAGGTGCTTCTGAGAATGGAGAAAACTTCTTAGATACAAGAATAACTATTGCTCAAATAATCATATATGGGCAAGAAGTTGTTGACGTAGATAAATATAAAGAAAGATTATTCTTTTCTGGAGTTCATTCTATTTGTATTTCCGGTTTAACCGTAGAAAAAGAAGTTCAATACGGAAATATTGTTAAAGTAGACAATATCACAACTGTAAGTATCAGTAATATCGAACGCGAAATTAAGAAAGTCGGTATGGGCGCATTTATCACAATTGGTAAAGTGGCAAAAGTTAATTTACACGATATTAAATATCAAATTACTAAGTATTCTGCTTTTGAACCTGATACTACGATTTT
>Ga0310695_10002141_pt1 | contig 42627 bp, 30 predicted proteins | sample RumenRJG_04DNA_FD_203882 | JGI IMG/M metagenome (GOLD analysis project Ga0310695, IMG submission 203882) | Bovine rumen microbial communities from Lethbridge, Alberta, Canada - RJG_04 (v2) (version 2) | ecosystem: Host-associated > Mammals > Digestive system > Stomach > Rumen | place: Canada... | reverse complement strand
TATCCTCATTGTTAGCTAATGTCTGAAATGTTACCTCCTCATATTGTTTCATGCTGCAAATATACTTATATTTTCCCCAAAATCATGTTTTATTTGGTATTAATTATGATTATTTTGGTGTCTCGGCGTCGAATTGATAATATATAAGGTAAAATAGGACATGAATAATAGTCGATTTTGGACTATTTTTGCACACGAAAAAAGAATTTAGTTATGAAAAAGGTATTTTTGATGCTGCTGTCAGTCATATTGTTGGGCAGTTGTGGAGGAAAAAAGGAGCTGAACGTGAAGGCTCCGACAAGAGTGAAAACACAGGCGGTATCACCTGGTATGGTGGATAATGCCCAGACGTATGTGGGTATCGTGGAAGAACGCGAGGCTACTGCAGTGAGCTTTACAGGCATGGGGGTAATAAAGCGGATGCTGGTGAACGAAGGTCAAGCTGTCAGCAAAGGTCAGCTGATTGCGGAGATGGACGACACGCAGGCCCGTAACCTGTTGAGTGGTGCTGAGGCACAGATGACCCAGGCCAACGATGTATTAGAGCGCTACAAGATGCTGCACGACAACGGCTCACTGCCCGAAGTGAAGTGGGTGGAAGTCCAGAGCAAGGTGGCTCAAGCCAAGTCGCAACTGGAGGTAGCTCGGAAGACTCTGGCAGACTGTCGGCTGATTGCTCCTGTCAGTGGAATCATTGGCAAAAAGATGATCGGTGCTGGTGAGACCGCCATGCCCTCGCAGGCTGTGGTAAGCATCCTTGACATCTCAACAGTCAAGGTGAAAGTGGCAGTTCCTGAAGCAGAAGTTGGCGGTATCAATGCCAATACGCCAACGAGTATAATGGTAGAAGCCATCAATGGAAGTTATCAGGGAGGCCTGATTGAGAAAGGGGTACAGGCCGACGCGCTCACGCATACGTACGATATAAGAATTAATGTGGCAAATGGCGATCGAAAGCTTCTGCCAGGTATGGTGGCCAATGTGCGTTTTGTCTCAGATGGCTCGCAGGCTATTGGTAGCAAGATGATTCCTGTGACGGCAGTACAAAAGAAATCAGATGGCAGTCTGTTTGTGTGGACAGTGGACAAGGATAGCACGGCGCATCGCGCTACCGTGACGATTGGTCAGACACAGGGCAATTATATAAGCGTCATCGATGGCTTGAGCATTGGTGATCGCATTGCTACAGAGGGTTATCAGAAACTGAGTGAAGGAACCAAAGTGATTTATTAAAATGAAGAATGTGAATTGGCTCCGATGGCCGTTGGAGCATTACTCGATATCATTGCTCATCGTTGGCATCCTGTTTGTGATGGGCATCTACGGCATGTATATCATGCCGAAAGACGAATTTCCCCATGCCACCATCCGTCAGGGTGTGGTAGTGGCAGTCTATCCTGGAGCCACCAGCGAGGAGGTGGAGCAGCAGGTGGCTCGTCCGCTGGAGCGTTACCTCTTTACCTTTGGGGAGGTGAACCGTGTAAAAACCACCACACAGAGTCAGAATGGCATGTGTATTGTGATGGTGAAGCTGAACGACGACGTGAACAACAAGGACGAGGTGTGGTCGAAGATTAAGCACGGCCTGAATGGCTTTAAGGCGCAATTGCCCAGTGGTGTGCTGGCCATCGTGGTGAACGATGACTTCGGTAACACTTCGGCATTGCTCATCGCCATTGAGAGTGATCAGCGCAGTTATCGTGAGTTGAAACAATACAGCGACGACCTGAGCGACCGTCTGCGTCGTATCCCGTCAGTAGCGAATGTCAAACTCTTCGGAGAACAGAAAGAGCAGATCAGTCTTTATATAGACCGTCAGCGACTGCAAGCATACGGCATCGGTCAGCAGATGCTCTTTTCGCGCCTGCAGGCTCAAGGCATCACCACGATGAGTGGTGGTATCAGCGATGATGACCAGCAGGTGCCTATCCACGTAGAGGCTCAGGAGAACAGCGAAGAAGAGATAGCCAACCAGATTATCTTCTCAGACCCTGTAACGGGTAAGGTGGCGCGCGTGAGAGATGTGGCTCGCGTGGTGCGCGAATATGAACCGATGTCGAGCCGTATTGAACAGGATGGTCATCCTTGTGTTTTGCTGTCGATGGAGATGACGCCAGGTAACAACGTGGTGGAGTATGGTCAGGAGGTGGATCAGGTGCTGAATGATTTCCGCCAGAACGAACTGCCCGAGGATGTGAATGTGACCCGCATCGCCGATAAGCCCAAGGTGGTAGCCACAAGTGTAAGCGACTTTCTGCGCGACCTGCTCATCTCTATGGCGATCATCATTCTGGTGATGATGGTGCTGTTCCCCATCCGTTCGGCCATTGTGGCTGCCATCACCATCCCGCTGAGCACATTCGTCAGTGTGGCTATCATGTATATGATGGGTATCGAATTGAATATCGTGACACTGGCAGCACTGATTGTGGTGTTGGGAATGATTGTCGATAACTCGATTGTGGTGATCGATGGTTATCTGGAGTATCTTGGAAAGGGATTTAAGCCCTTCGATGCCGCCATAGAGTCGGCTCGCCAGTACTTCATGCCGATGCTGTTGGCCACCATCTGTATCTGTGCTATTTTTTATCCCTTCCTCATCACGATGAAGGGTATGTTCCACGATTGTCTGGAGGATTTCCCTGTCACGATTACCATCAACCTCATGGTGTCGCTGGTACTGGCGGTCACCGTCATTCCGTTCTTGGAAACACGTATCATTAAGCCAGGCAAGGTGAGTACCAAAGGTAATGTTATTACTAAATGGGTGCAGCGTACATACGATAAGGTATTGGATTGGACTTTTGCCCATCCTTGGATGACTATCGGTGGTGGTATCGCCGTCATTCTGCTCTCAACACTCATTGCCCCAACGCTGAAGATCCGCCTGTTCCCATACGCTGACCGTGACCAGTTCGCGGTGGAGATATTCCTGCCAGATGGCAAGGGACTGGCCGAGACAGAGGCAATAGCCGATTCCGTACAACACGTGCTGGAAAAAGATGAACGCATCACTGGCATCACAGCTTTCATCGGCTGCTCATCACCTCGGTTTATGGATGCCTATGCCCCACAGATGGCAGGTAACAACTATGCACAGTTCATCGTGAATACCCAGAGCGACAAGGCTACACTCGACCTCTTGGCCCAGTATCAACCCCAGTTGAGTGAGGCGTTCCCTAATGCCTACGTGAAGTTCAAACGGCTGGACTATCTGGAGGTGAACGAACTGGAATATCGTTTCTATGGCGATAACCTCGACTCGCTGCATGTGGTGGCGGAGCGGTTGATGGAACGTATGCGAAAGATGCCTGAATTGGAGTGGGTACATACCGACTATCTGCAGCCGTACCCCATCATCAATGTCGAACTCAACCCTGTGACGTCGGCTCAATTAGGTATTACCCGTACTACCGCCCAATTGGCACTCAGTGCCACCTCAAGCGACCTGCGTGTGGGACAGATCTGGGAGGGAAACTATGAACTGCCCATCGTGGTAAAGGACGATACTGATATGACCTTCTCGGATGTGGCCAATCTGGGTATCGCATCACCAGCGTCGATGGTATCGGGTGGCCTGCAAAGCACTAATTCAACAGTACCTCTTCGACAGATTGCCAAAGTTGCTCCTAAGTGGAGCGAGAGCCGCATCATGCATCGTGGTGGCGAGCGCTGTATCACGGTGACTGCCCAGTTTGCACAGGGCGTCTATACTGCTCCTATTGAGAAGGAGATCGCCCGCATCATGCAAGAGGATATCCAACTGCCGCAAGGCGTGCGTACGGAAGTTGGTGGTGAGATTGAATACGGTGATGAGGCTATGCCACAGATTATCGGTGGTATCTCTATCGCTGAAATTATCGTGTTCTTCTTCCTGTTGTTCAACTTTAGGAAGTATGGCGTGACTACCGTCTGTATGGCGGCCTTAGCACTGATGATTCCTGGCGCACTCATCGGTCTGGGACTGATGAACCGCGCTTTAGGATTGACCTCCATCTTTGGTCTCATTACACTGATGGGAATGATTATGCGTAACGAGATCCTCATCTTTGAGCATGCCATCGATTTGATTAAGAAGCATGTGGCGGAGCATGGTGACTGGACGGTGGATTGCATGGCTTATAACAATGCCGTCCGTCAGGCTGCCTACGAGGCTGGTAAGCGCCGCATGGTGCCTATCTTCCTCACCACGGCTACCACTGCCGTTGGTGTGGTACCGATGATTATCGCCCAGAGTTCGTTCTGGATGCCAGTAGGTGTCACTATCTTCGCAGGTGGTATCGGCTCACTCATCATGGTAGTCACCATGCTGCCTGTTATATATTGGAAGGTTTCGACTAAATAGGATTTTTATGAAAAAGATATTAGCTATCATAGTTTGTTCTGTATGCTGCGATTTTGTCGCAGCTCAACGCTCATACACTCTGGAGCAGCTCAAGGACTCTGCCCTTCATAACAACATTGTCATTCGCAATGCACAGCATAGCATTGAGGCTGCCAAAGAGCAGCGCAAGGAGGCGTTTACTAAGTATTTCCCTAATGTAAGCGGAACGGGGCTGTGGTTTAATGCCAATAAGGGTATGGCGCAGACCACCGTCAATCCTTCTGAGATGATTACGCCAGAGTTGGGGGCCAGCCTAGCACAGATGCTGCCTGCTGAGGCTCTTGCTGCTATGGCCAACCCCATCAGCATCTCGATGATGAAGAACGGTGCCATCGGTTCGTTGATGGCTGTACAACCTGTATTCGCTGGTGGACAGATTATTAACGGCAATAGACTCGCTAAAGTGGGCGAGGACGTGAGTCGCCTGCAACTACAACTGTCGGAAAATGAGGTGGAGAAAACTGCCGAACAATACTTCTGGCAGTTAGCCTCGTTGCAGGAGAAGATGAAGACCGTTGAGGCAGTCGATACACTATTAGCTGGCATTCACAAAGATGTTGATGTAGCCGTGCGTGCTGGTTTGGTCATGCGCAACGACCTGCTGCAGGTACAACTGCGTCAGAACGATATCCAAAGTCAGCGATTGAAGTTGCAGAACGGCATCTCCATCGTCCGCCTATTGCTGTCACAATACTGCGGTTTGCGCGATACGTCGTTTGTCATCACTTACCAGTCCGACGTCCCATCGGCACTCCTGTCTCGTCAAGACCACGAACAAGCGCTGCAAGGAACAGCTGAGTATCAATTGTTAGGCAAACAGGTTGAGGCAACTAATCTCCAAAAGAAATTGGCTGTTGGTCAGAATCTGCCATCCGTTGCCGTAGGCGCAGGATACAACTACCATAATCTGCTGGATAATAATCACACGTTCGGGATGATCTTCGCCACCGTCAGCGTACCTATTTCCGACTGGTGGGGCGGCTCTCACGCCATCAAACGCCGCAAGATAGAGCATCAGCAAGCACAGGAGCAACTGGCTGATAATGCCGAACTGCTAAAAATTCGTATGCAGAACGCCTGGAACGGTGTCCAAGAAACTTACCAACAGTTGCAGTTGGCCAAACGTAGTATCGAACAGGCCAGGGAGAATCTCCGTCTGAATCGTGACTACTATCGTGCCGGCACTTCAAAGATGTCCGACCTGCTCGAAGCCCAACTGCTCTACCAACAGTCGCTCGACAAGCATACCGACGCCTTCGCCGACTATCAGAATAAGCTTTTGGAGTACAAGCAAGCTACGGGACAATAAATTTCACCTTCGATGCATCACGGGGTTTGGCATCGGGCTGCTCGTCGGGGTAGCCGATGGCGAGGATATAGTTCAACTTGTAGTCAGCAGGGATGTCGAGACGGTCAAGGAAGAACTTACATTTCTCGTTCGACAGCAGGAAACGTACGGGACCACCGAGACAACAGGTTCCGAGACCCATAGACTGTGCTGCCAACATCATATTCTCGCCCAGCAATCCTGCATCCAGTTCACCACCGCCATTGGCAGGCGTGCAGACGCAGATGAGGGCAGGCGCACCATAAAACTGACTTCTGCCAGCAGCCTGATTCACATCGGCAATCAGTTTCTGGTCTTCCACCACGCGGACAATCCACGGCTGGCGGTTCATGCCACTTGGAGCATTGATACCAGCAAGGGCTACGGCCTCCAGCTTCTCGTGCTCAACGGGCTTGTCGAGATACTTGCGGATGGAGCGACGCGCCATGATGTTGCTCAGCACAGGATTTACTTCCATCAACAAATCGGCTTCTACATCGCTCAACTTATCCGTTGGCTCGTAGCGTTTCAGTACTCGTCCATCGCGAGAGACGAGGAACTTGGTGAAGTTCCATTTGATGTCACTCTTCTTGTCGAAATCAGCATCACGCTTGCGCAACATATCGTCCATAAATTTTCCTCGCTGGTCGTTCGTATTGAAGCCGCCGAAGCCCTTCTGTGCCTTCAAGAAAGTGTAGAGCGGATGCTCGTTGGCTCCGTTTACATCAATCTTATCGAACTGGGGGAATTGGATGTCGAAGTTGGCCGTGCAGAATTGGTGGATTTCCTGAATGGTGCCAGGTGCCTGCTGGCCAAACTGATTGCAGGGGAAGTCCAGAATCTCGAAACCATCTTTCGAGAACTTCTCATACAGCGCCTCCAGTTCCTTGTACTGTGGCGTGAATCCGCATCGGGTAGCGGTGTTCACAATCAGCAGCACCTTGCCCTTGTACTCAGCGAGCGACACGTCCTGTCCTGCATCGTTCTTTACCTTGAAATCATAAACACTTGACTGTGCAGAAAGGGTCAGCACGCCCATCATTGCCATAAGGCAGAAAAATACTTTTCTCATAATCGTTATCTGTCCATAAGTTTAGCTATTGTTTTTTCACAATTCTTCTTAAATCTTGGTGCAAATATACGAAAAAACGGAGAATTATTACTATATTTGGGCCATGTTTATGATAAATTATAAAATGAAACAACAATATAATCCTTTTTGGCGACTAAACTTTTATTTGTAATGAAAAAAATTATTAGTACATCAAAGGCTCCTGCTGCCATTGGACCGTATAGTCAGGCCATCAAAGTGGGAAATCTTGTCTATACCTCTGGTCAGATTCCCGTTAATCCTGCCACTGGTAGTTTTGTTGAGGGTGGCATCAAGGAACAGGCTCGCCAGTCACTGACCAACGTGAAGGCTATTCTGGAAGAAGCTGGTCTGACAATGGCGAATGTAATAAAGACAACGGTTTTCATGGCTGACATGAACGACTTTGCCGATATGAACGCTGTTTATGCCGAGTTCTTTGCAGAACCATATCCAGCCCGCTCTGCAGTAGCTGTTAAGACGCTTCCCAAGGGCGCATTAGTAGAGATTGAGGTCGTGGCTGCAGAATAATCAGTTTCACGTCCATTACTCGGTTTTACCGCCAAACTCGTAAAAAATATGACAAGAATGAAAGAAAAAATGTTTTTGGCCATAGTAGCCGTTTCCTTTGCCTTGACGGCAAACGCTCAAACAGCATCCTTGCGTCCCGATGGTGGCAAGCGAGCAAAGGTCGAGTTGAAGAAAGTGTATAACGAGGACATTAATCCCCTCGAGCAGATAGACCAGGCTGTAGCGAAAGCGAAGTCTGAAGGCAAGTTCGTCATCTGTCAGGTGGGTGGCAATTGGTGTCCCTGGTGTCTGAAATTCGCTGACTTCATCACGAAGGACACTACAGTCAGCAAGATCATAGCGGATAATTTTGAGTATATCCATGTCAACTACAGTCCTCGCAAGTCGCAGGGTGAAGAGAAACTGGCACAAGGCCGAGCCTTGATGAAGCGTCTGAACAAAGCCGGACGTTTCGGTTACCCCGTGCTTGTTGTCCTCGATGAGGAAGGCAGAGTCCTCCATATTCAGGATTCTGGTTACCTGGAGGAAGGTGAGGGGTATAATCAGAAGAAAGTGCTGAGTTTCTTCAAGAACTGGACACCCAAGGCTGTGAAGTAATCTTCCTATCTTTCTTTGTGGGTCATGATGTTCAGCACCATGTCGTCGGTCTTGCACATGGCATCTGCCCCGATATTCGTAAGATTGCGGATACTCTTGTCAACACTGTTGTCTACGATACCTTCTCCGGAAGACACACATTTGCCTTCCATTGCCAGAAGTGAAGAGAGTAGGGCAGTGCTGACGCCACTGGTAATCTTCAGCGAGCATGATGGCTTGGCACCATCACAAATCATACCTGTCAGGTTGGCAATCATGTTCTTGACTGACGCACAGATGCGGTTGTAGTCGCCTCCCATCAGATAGGTGATACCGCAACTGCTGCCAATGCTTGCTACGACACAACCACAGAGGGCAGACAACTTGCCAAGCGACTGTTTGATATAGATGGCGGTCAGATGGGAGAGCATCAGGGCGCGAATCAGCTCCTCCTCCGTATTCTCATTCTCCTTGGCATAGACACAGACAGGATTGGTGGCACAGATTCCCTGATTGCCACTGCCTGAGTTCGACATGACGGGAATCATGGCTCCGCCCATTCGTGCGTCACAGGCTGAGGCTGTGCGCGAGATGATATGCGAGTAGATGGAGTTGCCGAAGATGCCTTTGGCTAATGGACGGTCAATGGTCTTACCTAAGTTGTGACCGTAATTCCCTTTCAGGGATTCGCGAGCTGCGTTCATATTCAGTTTGCGTGCTTCTTCTATAAATTGGATTTCCTCCAGTGGGGCTGTCGTGGAAAAGTCCCATACCAATTGCATGTTCAAGGCAATCTCGTCGTCCTTCGCCGTTATTCCATGATGAACCGTAGAAGCCTCTGTAACGAAATGCGTATGACTTCCGGCAATAATGGCAGTCTCTTTCTTGTCACCGGCATAGACCGTCATCTCTACATAGAGCTTATCGCAAACACCCTCCTTCAACTTGATGTCTATGCGGTCCTCGGCAACAAACTGTTTGCCATCTTCCAAGGCCTCTGGGGTCAGGTCTTTCAGTACTTTCAACTGATATGAGCTCTTGCCAATCAATGCGCCAAGGGCAATGGCTATGGGCAGCCCTATCATACCTGTCCCTGGAATACCTACGCTCATGGCATTTTTCAGAATGTTGGCACTCAGTCGGGCCTCAATCCTTTCCGGGCGACAGCCTAATTGCTCTGTCGCTTTTGCAGTACAAAGCGCAACACACATCGGTTCTGTACAGCCAATGGCGGGTACTACCTCTTGATGAACCAAGGCGATGATTTGGTTTCTAATCTCTTTATTTACCATAATTGTCCAGACCTTTTTTCAGGAATTTGATGTATTCTGCAATGTCTTCATCGTAGGCACGGCTACTGGTCAATGGCTTCCCGTTGTTGTCGAGAACGACGTAGAACGGCTGGGCATTGGCTCCGAACTTGGAACTCTGCAGATAGCTCCATTTGGCTCCTATGGTGCGCAGTGTCTTGGTATTGCCATTTGCATCCGTCACTTCAAACGGTTCTTTAAGGGGCGTCTTGTCATCTACGTAGAGCGATATTAACACGAAGTCGCCGCTCAGCATGTCTGCCACCTTCGGATCCGTCCATACGGCAGCCTCCATCTTTCGACAGTTTACACAACCGAAACCGGTGAAGTCGATGAGTACAGGCTTGCCTTGCGCCTTGGCAGCAGTCATTCCTTCATCATAATCCGTAAATTTCGCCTCCACTACTTTCGTGTTGATGTTAAAGTCCTGGGTGTTCATCGGGGGAGCAAAAGCACTTACAGCCTTGCAGGGAGCGCCCCAAAGTCCAGGAACCATATAGATGGCAAAAGCCAATGACACCAACCCGCCCATGATACAGACAACGGGCATGGGCTTCCTCAACTCTCCACCAATCTCATCACTCTGGAATTTCAGCCAGCCACAGAGGTAAGCACCCAACAATGCGAAGATGACTATCCAAAGCGAGAGGAACACTTCACGATCCATCAGGTGCCATCCATAGGCAAGGTCGGCTACCGAGAAGAACTTCAATGCAAAGGCCAGTTCAATGAAGCCCAGCACTATCTTCAGCATGTTCATCCAGGAACCAGATTTCGGAGTCTGTTTCAGCCAGGCAGGGAACAGGGCAAAGAGCGTGAAGGGTAGGGCAAGGGCCAGCGCGAAACCGAACATACCGAGGGCAGGCGCGAGCCAGTTGCCGCTGGTGGTGGTCTCTACCAGTAACAGACCGATGATGGGGGCGGTACAGGAGAACGAGACAAGTACCAAGGTGAATGCCATCAGGAAGATGGAAAGCAGTCCGCTTGTGGTGGAAGCTTTGGTGTCAACCGCATTCGCCCAGCTATCGGGCAACTTGATTTCGAACCAACCAAAGAATGACAGGGCAAAGACTACCAGCAGCACAAACAGGAATATGTTGAATACCGCATTGGTCGACATGGCATTCAGCGTGTCACTGCCAAACAAGGCCGTAACCAGCAACCCTAAGCCCAGATAAATCACGATGATGCTCAGTCCGTAGGTGATGGCATCCTTGATACCTTTCTTTTTGTCCGTCTTGGCACGCTTCAGGAAGAAGCTGACCGTCATGGGGATGATGGGCCAGATGCACGGCATGCAGACCGCCAACAGTCCACCGATAAAGCCCATCAGCAGGATATATAACAAGGAATGGTCAGTAATGTTGTCACTACCACCCATCGCTTTCAGTTCATCAACCACCGGTTGCCAGAGGTCGTTGTCCTCAGCGACCATAGCAGATACGGAATCATTCTGAGCGACAATCGTGTCTTCAGGAGTCTTTGAAGCGTCTGTCTTGTCTTTCACATCTGTCCCTTCGTTCAGACCCCTGTCGTCCCCTACCTTAGGGGACTTGTTCTCTCCCTTTGCTTTCAGCGAGACCTCAGAGGGAGGCAGACACACCTCGTCGTTGCAGGCACCGTATTCCACGTAGCAGTCAATGTCGTACTGCGGCTTCGTGAAGCGGATTTTCTGTACGAAGGTGACCGCTTTCTCGAAATAGCGCAGTTCCATGTCGAACAGCTTGTCGTATTTCTTGATCTCGCTGCCACGCGCCTGCAACTTGCCTACAGGTTCCGCACCCTCCATCTTCACCGTATTGAACGAGGCGGAAATAGGACCGTCATTGCCCAGGTTGGTAGAATACACATGCCATCCTGGGTCAATGGTGGCTGAGAACACCAGTTCTGCCTCGCCCTCTTTCAATGGCTTCAGTTGTGAGGTAAAGTGTACGGGGTCCATCATCTGCGCCATAGCTGTCAGCGCGATGAGGAACAAGATGGTTGATGATATTATTTTCTTCATACGTTCATTTTTCTTTGATGATGGCATCAAACAGCCCTTCGCAGGCATCCTCCAACAATTCAATCACCAGTTCAAAGTCGCGCTCCACACCATAATAGGGGTCAGGCACGGTAGGCTGGGCAGGGTGGTGGCGCAAGTAGTCTGCCATCAGTCTTATCTTCTTTTTATCCTCCTCATTGCGAGCCTTGGCTGTAATGGCACGGATGTTCTCGTTGTCCATGCCAATGATGAGGTCGAAGCGGTCGAAGTACGAACTGTCCAGCTGCTGGGCGCGACTATTGAATTGATAGCCATGCTTGCTGCCACAGCGACGCATCCTGCTGTCAGGCAAATCACCGATATGCCATGGCCCGATGGCAGCCGACTCAATGTGGAACTGGTCAGATAGACCTCTGTCGTCCACCAGTCGCTGCATGATTCCTTCAGCGGCTGGTGAACGACAGATGTTTCCCAGACAGACAAAGAGAAGTCGCTGCTTCATCGTATTACGACCTTTTTGCCGTTTACAATGTACAAGCCCTTCTTCATTTGTCCCTCCATCACTCTGCGTCCCTGTAGGTCGTAGATGACATTGTCCTTGTATGATGGGGTAGTGCGGATAGCTTCGATACCGGTATATGTGCTTGTTACATCGTTGACCTTATGTTTGTTTTCAATCTTCTCGTTTGTTATTTCAAAGAACTTATCTTCGCTGATATTCTCCACATCAACGGTCTGTGGCGAACCAGTGCCCGTGCTGAATACGAAATTGACAAAGTCTATTTCGCTGTTGATATTGTACTGTTTGCTATACCACTGTTTTCCATCGATGGTTGTGGTCGTGCTAACCTTGTCACCCGGCCAGCTGGTGCTAGAAGGTGCATGACTTCCGTCACCACCCCAAGTCCAGAAATTCACCCCGTTCCAATTTACCTTGTCGGTGTTTACGTTTATGGTGATGACTCGTGCCTGAGAAGCTTTGTAGGTGCGAGTTACGATGCCGCTGACTACTCCGTTAATGAGCAGACCAACCTTTAGCGTCATATCACCCTCAATATCGATGGTAGTTCCGCTGGCAACCTTGGTGCTGGTAGCAGTAGGATTGCTACCGTCGGTAGTATAGACCAATTGGGCATCACTGGCAGTAATGGCTGTCAGGGTGACTTTTTGTATACCTTTATAGGTGCCAGAAGGTAGGTCAATCCATGCGGTATTAATTTCCTTGTCCATATAATAGGCATAGTGATAGCCTGAAAGTATCTTTACCCAATTAGCAGAGGGGGTATATTGCTTCTCGTTTCCAACTACCACTAATAATTTTCCCTTTGAACCTGTGGAACTGTATGCAGCATAATTATTAAGCGATTGCTCCATTTTGTATTCGCTGGTGTTTTGTATACCAGCGGCACGACGTGCATCAATCATTGCTTTGATGTCACGCTTACAGGCATTCCAGTGAGTCATGAAAACACAAGGAGTGCCAGGCATTGCTAAAAGGAAAGCATTAGCAGCCAGCGTGTCCTTCTTTATTGGATCTTGCTCTGCGTTGCTGCGCTTTTCCGTATCGTGGTTCTCAATGAATGTTACGGCATAGCGGCGATAATTCATGTCGCTTACAATGCTTGAGTTTGCTAATTTTGTCCAGTTGGTATTGTTGGCTGCATCACGTACAGTATAGCGGAAAGGAAAGTCGAAGACTGCACTCATAATTTTCCCGTCGTTGTTCTTGGTGGCATTCAACCATTTCTTACAGTTCGGAGCATAGCCATCCCAGAATTCGCCCACTGAAAATTCGGGCTTGGCATCGCCATTATACATGGCGGTATATTTAGCTGGGTAGCCCTTTGATACATCGTACCGGAACCCCGTATATTCTAAGTCCTCCAATATCATGTGAAGATAGGCTTTCACGTTGATTTGCACATTCTCGCTCGAATGATCCAAGTCGCGCATGCCATTCCAACCTTCGCACTTCCCGCTATAGACGTCGCTATTACCTTCTGTATTAGCACTTAATGAATATCCGTTTTGAGTAGCCCATGTTTTTGTCTTACCCTCATCATCGTCACTGACAATATCCGTAGATTTCAGTTCATAGGTGACACCTTTGTAGGTTTCCTTGGGAAAATCCACCCAATTGCTAACGTTCTTGCGGTGGTTGATGACGATATCTGCTATCGAACCGATGCCTTTCTCCTTGAAAGTCTTAATCAGCGAGCGTAACTCAGCTTCGGTGCCAAACGAACTGTCGTAATGACCATTTCCGGGAAACCAATACAAATCGTCATAACCCATAGAAGTGCCACCACAATTGCCGCTCTGTGGAAGCCAGACGAGACTGAAATATTGAGAAAGCTCGTCAGCCTGCTTTTCCAGTGTCGTCCATTTTGATTGATCGAATGAATCCCAATAGAATCCTTGCAACATCACACCTTCGTATTTCTCGGGCCATCCCTGTGCTATCATGGTCAGGGTAGTCAACGTCATCAATAATGAGGTAAATAATCGTTTCATAATTGTTTGTGTTGTTAGTTTTACTTTGCAAAGATACGAATTATTTAAATACGAACCAACAAGTTGGCAGAATAATTTTGGTGTACCCATGCAAACGGTTGCATATTGACTTCGGTTGACACTTGATCTTTCTTCATTATAATTATCTGAAATGGGACGCCAAGTCGATTTATTCAGGACAACCACTTATGTAGATTGGGATAGTGCCTTAAGGCAAACTATTATGTGCCTTAAGGCAAATCATCATGTGCCTTAAGCCAAACGATAGCGTGCCTAATGGCACGTGAAGTCATACTTTATTACCTAGGTCGTTGCACAGGACGGGGCATGTTGCCTGGCTGGGGAGCCTGCGGACGGGAGTTGTTGAAGTGGAGGGGATTGTCGCGGTCGCCCCAGACGAATGATTTCAGGAGGCTGCCTATAGGAAGTTCAAGTTTAGAATTGCCTATCTTGATATAGGGGTTGACAATGGGCTCGGTGGTCCACTGGCCCGTCATGGGGTTCTGGAAGCGCTGGACGCCCAGCTTGGTGCCAAAGACGCTGCTGAAACGGATGTCTGCATAGCCGCCATAGTTGGTGGTGTTGACATAAGGATAGTAGGCGGGACTAAGGATGGGGTTGGTAGCATAGTATTGGCCGAAGGCATGGAGGGAAACGGCATCGGTAAGCTGATAGCCTATGGCACCGCCCACACCGTATTGCGTGGTGAGGTCATGTTGCCAGGGCATCCAGTATTTATTGGCCATCACTGACGCAGAGAACAGGAAACGTCCCATTTGCTGGCGAAGGGCTATCTGACCAGAGGCGATGTCCATGAGTCCGGTGTAGTGCTGGGTAGAGCCTACGAAGGACAGGGGACCGAGAAGAACGCCTCCTGCCACGGAGGGCATGGTGATGTCCATGGGTTTGCTGTAATCGACCATCGGAGTGGTAAGCGAAGGACCCATGGTGGGGAGATGGAAGGTGGAGGGATTGGAGAGCAGCGTCTTATCAGAAAGGGTGGGGTCGGCATGTCTCGTATTGTCTGATATGCCTGGGTCTGTCTCCGTCTGAGCAAAGAGCGAAAGGGGCAGTAGCGCAAGGAACAGTGATGTGAGTCTGAGGAGTCTCATCGTGAATCAATCGAAGATCTTGAACTGGTAGCCTTGCTGCTGAAGCCATTCGATGGCCTGGGGGAGGGCTGTCCTTAGCTTGTCGATACTTTTCAGTGAATCGTGGAAAGTGATGATGGAGCCATTGCGCGTGTAATGCTTCACATTATAGAGCACATTGGCTGCCGACATCCATTTGGAATAGTCGCGGGTGACCACGTCCCACATGACAATCTTAAACTTTCGTGAGAGCCATGCATATTGGCTGAGGCGCATCCATCCATGGGGAGGGCGCACCAGATTTGTATGGAGATAGGCATTGGCCTTCTCTACGTTATAGCTGTAGTCACGAATGGAATATCGGATGCCACTGATATGGTTGTGGGTGTGGTTGCCTATGCGATGACCCTCGCTGACCACGCGCTGGTGGAGTTCAGGGTATTTGCGCACATTGTCGCCTACCATGAAGAAGGTGGCTTTGATGTTGTATTTGGACAGTATGTCAAGCACAAAAGGAGTGGCCTCGGGTATGGGACCGTCGTCGAAGGTCAGATAGACGGCCTTCTCGTGACGGTCCATGCGCCAAAGTGCCTTAGGATATAACCAGCGCAGCCAGATGGATGGTTGCTCAATGATCATGGTGCTTGACTGTTATTACTGGTTCATGTTATTCAAACAGCTGTCCACCCAACTCCTGATAGATGGAACCCAGGATGGAGAGCTCCTTGAACTGCTTGTCAGCCAGCTTCTCATCGATGGTCTGCGTCAGGGCATTGCACTGTTGCAGGATGTAGAAGTGCAGCAGGCAGTCTTGCTTGGCAGAATCGAAACGGAAACCTGAGAGAGAGCAGTACCACTTCATGTACTGAACAGAGTTCTTCCAGAGGTCGTTGACAATGTCAAGGGCCTGCTTCTTCTGTCCCAACAAAGCCCATCCACGTGCCATGTCGAGTGAGCCAGAGCTGTAGTTGTGGGCTACATTGTAGGTGGGAATCATCTTGGCCGTATAGGTTAGTACCTCCTGAGCCTTCTTGTCCTTGCCCTCGGTAATCAGTTCCAAAGCCAAACGAGCCATGGTGCGACGATGGGTATAGCACATGCGCATAACAGTCTCGTCGAGATAGAGGCCCGGTTTATCGAGTCCACCGAACTTGAAGCGGTGCATTACATTATCATAGGTACGCTCTGTGTCAAAATTCTTCACGCCAGGAACAGACTTACCATCCCTGCTGGTGGTGAACGGAGTGATGCGATAAGCGAGACCTTCGGTAATGGTGTTGTCGCCCAGATTGATGTAGTTGTCCTCACCCACAGAGATGGCGACATAGATAGGACGTGTCCAGTTGCATTCTGCTAACATCTCCAGAATCATGAGGTCGCCCTTGTATAGTGCACCCTTGCCTTTCAGCGAGATGACCATGCGGTCAGGAATAGAGTCGCTGGCCATCATCATGCCGCTCTTGCGAACAGCCTCCTTGTCGATGGTCATATAGAGCGTGTCGGTAGGAATCATGTGCAGATCGCTATTCTTTGAGCGAACCCAGTATTTCAGCACGTTCTTCAGTTCGAAGGGCTCGTCGCCAAACTGCTCACGAGCCTGCTCAGGATTCTGCTTGTAGAGTTCCTCAACAGCGGCTTTCATCTCAGGTTCAATACGGACATACTCGTTGGTACCTGCACAATACTCAATACGTTCCCAAGAGATGGGCACGGAAGGAGAATCGTAGGCAGGACGGCGCATCTGGTCGATATACCAGTCGGTCTGCAGATAAGAGAGGTTGCAGACACGTGCATCGGTGCGCACGCCTTCTACGTCCTGGTTGTACCAGAGTGGGAAGGTGTCGTTATCGCCATTGGTGTAGATGATGGGGTTGCCTTCCTGTTGCAGGGTCATCAAGTAATTCTGTCCGAAGTCACGACAGGTGTAACGACCACTGCGATCGTGATCATCCCAGGTCTGAGAGGCCATTTGAACGGGGACACAAAGGCAGGCCAGAGAAACCACGGAGGAAAGGATTAACGGATTCACCTTCTTCAGTTTTTCACTCAGCATGCTGATGATGGCGGCTACACCAATACCACACCAGATGGCATAAGCATAGAAAGAGCCCGCATAAGCATAGTCTCGTTCACGAGGTTGCATCGGGGTTTGGTTTAGGTAGATGACAATGGCAAGACCCGTCATGAAGAACAGGAAGAAGACTACCCAGAACTGACGGATGCCCGTCTGGTCCTTAGGATTGCCATGATGCTTGGCCAATGACTGCCAGAAGAGTCCGATGAGTCCGAGAATCAAGGGCAGCATATAGAACACGTTATGACCCTTGTTGTTCTTCAGCTCGTCAGGCAGATGATCTTGATCGCCCAAACGCCAGTTGTCCAGCCAATCCCAACCGCTGAGCCAGTTGCCATGCTCCAGTTCACCATTGCCCTGCAGGTCGTTCTGACGTCCGGCAAAGTTCCACATAAAGTAGCGCCAGTACATGAAGTTGCACTGATAGCTGATGAAGAAACGCAGGTTCTCCAACTGGGAAGGTATCTTAACGGTAACCGTCTCGCCACAGCGGTCGAAGGTCTCCTCGTGTCCGCTGATATCGCCCATCCAACTCTCATAGGCTGCTCTATGACTAGAGCTGTACATGCGAGGGAAGAGCATGTTCTGGGCGTATTTATATTCGTCCTTGGTGCGTACGATGAAGTATTCGTCCTTTTCATCGGGAGAAGCTTTCTCCTTGCGCTGCCAAACGGGATCTCCCTTCGTCATAACGGGGTGGCAATACTCACCACCTTTCTCCAATGCAACTTGAGAGGTGTAGGCAGGTCCATAGAGCAATGGGCGCTGACCATACTGCTCACGACCCAAGTATTCACCCAGGGTAAAGATGTCCTCTGGTGAGTTCTGGTCCATGGGCGGATTGGCTGCAGAGCGGATGACAATGAGCGCATAAGAAGAATAGCCAATCATCAGCATCAGCATGCAAAGCAGCGAGGTGTTCTTGATGCGGGCGCTGACTATGGTCTTGCCCTTCTTCTTATATTGCAGTACGAGCCACATGAGAATCAATACGATGATGCCAATGAGGGCTGCGCTCCAGCCATGACCATAGAAGGGGATACCCAGCATGGCGACAGCCAGGAGGAATGCGATGTTCTGACGTTTTTCATTCAGGTCATTGTAGGTCTCATAGATGGCCCAAATGATGATGCCGATGAGCAGGAAGATATAGACGATCTCGCCCGTATTGAACGGCATGCCTAAGATGTTGACGAACAACAGTTCGAACCAACCTCCCACCTGTACGATGCCAGGAACGACACCATAAAGAACGGCAGCGAGGATGACTACAGACAAGAACAAGGCAAAAAGCGAACCTTTCAAATCGCGCTTGGGGTCGTCGGTGGGGAACTTACGATAGTAGTAAACCAGTACGATGGCTGGCAGACAGAGCAAGTTCAGCAGATGGACGCCGATGGAAAGTCCCGTCATGTACATGATTAATACCAACCAACGGTCAGCATGGGGCTGATCGGCCTGGTCTTCCCATTTGAGGATAAGCCAGAATACAACAGCCGTAAAGGCAGATGAGTAGGCATAGACCTCACCCTCGACAGCTGAGAACCAGAAGGTATCGCTGAAGGTATAGATGAGGGCACCCACCATGGCCGAGGCCTCAATGGCAATCATCTTGGCAGTGGTTAGCTCGCTCCAATTCTTGATGAGTAGGCGCCTGACAAGGTGGGAGATGGTCCAGAACAGGAAGAGGATGGTAGCTGCAGAAAGCAGGGCACTCATCATGTTGACCATCAAGGCCACCTGACTGGGGTCAGAGGCAAACTGTGAAAAAAGATTGGCTGTAAGCATGAAGAAAGGAGCACCGGGTGGGTGTCCGATTTCTAACTTATAGCCTGTAGAGATAAATTCGGGACAGTCCCAAAAGGAGGCTGTCGGTTCAATGGTGGAACAATATACAAAGGCAGCAATGGCAAAGACCAGCCAGCCCAGGATGTTGTCCACAAGTCTGAATTTTTTCATTCCTATTTTGGTCATTTAAATATATTCTAATCTGCAAAGGTAATATTATTAATTGATAATTGATAATTGACAATTGATAATTGAGTTTTTTTAACCTACAAGAGGAGGCTGGCACCATAAATGAGCAGCACATAGCGCAGGAACTTGCCCATGGTTATGCTGGTAATGGATATGGGGATATTGGCGCGCATGAGTCCAAGGACGATGGTAATAGCACTTCCCAGAATAGGGACGAAAGCGAAGAAGCCCATCCAGGCACCTCGCCCAGCCATGAAGCGGGTGGCACGGTCCATGTCCTTTTGCTTGACATGCAAGTATTTCTCAATCCATTCAATCTTACCCATGCGCCCCACGAAATAGTTGAACATACCACCAGCCACGTTTCCAATGGTGCCATAAATAATCAAACCCCAGGGTTCCAGACCAGCGGCCAGCAGTCCTGTCATGACAGCTTCGCTACTGAAAGGGAAGAACGAACCCGCGATAAAGGCTACGATGAGCATACCCCAATAGCCATAGCTGATTAAAAGCTCTATGATATAGTCCATAGATGGTAGATTGTGAGTGTGACGATGGTGATGACAATGACGTGAAACACTGCGTTGGTAATCTTGGTAGAGGTCAGCGCAAGGAAGTGTGCAACTAGAGGAGAGGTGTTGATAATTATCAAACGTATCAGCAGGTCGTAGTGCTGTGGCTGAAGAGCCAGGAAGACAGCTGTAATCAGGTCTGTCCAAATGAAAATGGAATAGAGTAGACGGACGCGAATGCTGTCAAAATAGCTCTTGTGGAGGAAGTGGACAGAACCCATGATGCCCAATGTGACTAACAGTAGATAGAAGAATATCTGACCTGCGGATAGGATGGTATAGTCGGCAATCGGGGCGAACTCTGCCAATGGCTGCAAATAATCAAAGAGGGCCCAGGGGGCTTCACGATAGATATACCAGCACTCTGCAAACCAATAGGGTAGGAGCAACCCCAAAACGGAGGCCAGCCAAGTGCGCCAGGTAAGCACCAGCAGGTTATACTTCATGAACAGCCAGAACAAAGGAACGTAATAGAGTAGGTGGACATTGCTTAAACAGGCTATTCCGAAGGATGCAAAAGCGTATAGGATGATACCAGTTTTGGTTTTATCCTGATAGCTATTAAACAGAATAAAATAGGTGAGGACAAAGAACAGGCTGCTGATGGCCTCTGGGATGGAGGCAAACAGATGGCAGTCGCTGCAAGTCAGAACCAGGAAGAAAACACTGATGAAACGGGAATAGACGCGAATGAGCGAATACTCGTTATTTAGAAGCATCATCAGATAAGCAGTGATGGAAAAGCAACCCAGTTGCCACCACCACTGTTCTTGTATGACACCAGCCATTACCCAAACCACCAGCGCGTATATGGTGATGACAGGTAATGTCAGTTGGCTTCCTGATATTTTATTCTGTAGGTATTTATGCATTTACAGGTCTGCACCAATGTCACGACGGAAATACTTGTCAGTAAATTGTATCTTCTGGGCCTCCTCAAAGGATTTCTGAAGTGCTTCTTCCTTGTCCTTTCCATAAGAGGAAACGGCAATGACACGGCCTCCAGCAGTGACTACCTGACCGTCTTTCTGGGCAGTACCACTATGAAAGACGATGCTTCCCTCTACCTGATTGATACCTGTGATGGGGTAGCCCTTCTTGTATTCCTGTGGATAACCACCAGAAACAAGCATGACACAAACAGCAGCACGCTCGTCAAACTCGATGGTACGCTGGTTGAGATTGCCTTCTGCAACACCTTCGAAGAGATCGACAATGTCTGACTTCAAGCGGAGCATGACACTCTCTGTCTCTGGATCGCCCATACGACAGTTGTATTCGATGACGTAAGGCTCAGGTTCACCAGAAGGCGTGTTTGTACGGTTGATGAGGCCGAAGAAGATGAAGCCCTTGTAGTCGATGCCCTCAGCAGCCAGACCTTCCACAGTGGGTCGGATAATACGGTCTTCAACTTTTTGCATCCACTCCTTCGTAGCGAAGGGAACTGGGGTAACAGAACCCATGCCGCCTGTGTTCAGCCCCGTGTCGTGTTCGCCAATGCGCTTATAGTCCTTGGCTTCAGGCAGAATCTTATAGTGCTGTCCATCGGTAAGCACAAAGACGCTACACTCGATACCGCTCATGAACTCTTCGATGACCACGCGACTGGAAGCATTGCCAAACATGCCACCCAGCATCTCCTTCAGCTCTTTCTTGGCTTCATCGAGAGTGGGAAGAATCAATACGCCCTTGCCAGCGCAGAGACCATCGGCCTTGAGGACATAGGGAGGATTTAGTTGCTCTATATAATCTAGACCTTCCTGCAGATGTTCACCATCGAAGGTGGCATAGCGAGCAGTGGGAATGTTGTGGCGCTGCATGAAAGCCTTGGCAAAATCTTTAGAGCCTTCCAAAACAGCTCCCTGCTTGGAGGGACCAATTACGGGAATGTTCTTGGTGCGCTCGTCAGCTTTCAGATTATCGTAGATACCCTTTACCAATGGGTCTTCAGGACCAACGACCACCATGTCGATTTCCTCTGCTGCTACGAATTGTTTGATAACCTCGAAATCATCAGCCTTCATGGGTATGTTGATGCCACAATTGCTGGTGCCTGCATTGCCAGGGGCAATATACAGTTTCTCACATTTGTCACTCTGGGCAATCTTCCAGGCTAAGGCGTGTTCACGTCCGCCACTGCCTAATAATAATATCTTCATTTTATTATCAATTATCAGTTATTAATTATCAGTTATCAATTAGGGCGAAGCCCGTCTATAGCTTTCCTTGTTCTCCCAAGTATGAATCTTTGAATCCGAGGAAGTAGAGTACACCGTCAAGTCCGATGGTGTTGATGCTCTGTTTTGCATTAGCCACTACACGGGGCTTAGCATGGAATGCTATGCCAAGACCGGCCTCAGAAATCATGGGGAGGTCGTTGGCACCATCGCCCACAGCTATGGTTTGGGCAAGATTGACTTTCTCTACTTGTGCTATGAGCTTGAGCAGCTCTGCTTTACGATGACCATCGACGATTTCTCCGACATATCGTCCTGTCAATTTTCCATTGTCATCGATTTCCAACTCGTTGGCATATACATAGTCAATGCCATAGCGACGCTGGAGATATTCTCCGAAATAGGTGAATCCACCACTCAGAATGGCTATCTTATAACCGCAGGTCTTTAAGACACTCATCAGGCGATCTACTCCTTCTGTGATGGGCAGGTGTTCAGCAATATCCTGCATGACACTCACATCCAGTCCTTTCAACAGAGCCACACGACGGGTGAAACTCTCTTTGAAGTCTATCTCGCCACGCATGGCACTTTCTGTAATGGCACGAACTTCGGCTCCTACGCCATTGCGCTCAGCCAATTCATCGATACATTCTGTCTGAATAAGAGTGGAGTCCATATCAAAGCAGATGAGTCGGCGCATACGACGGAACATGTCATCGCGTTGGAAAGAGAAATCGATTTCCATTTCCTGTGACAATTTCATCAGCTTTGACTGCATCTCCTGACGATCAATAGGTTCGCCACGCAGGGAGAACATGATGCAGGCTCGTGTGTGGGTGCTCGATAGTTTGATACTCTTACGACCAGTCAGACGGACAATGGAGTCGATATTCAACCCCTGATCAGCCAAGATACGAGTGGCAGCTTCTATCTGGCGTGCCTCCAACTGGCGACCTAATACCATCAGAATATAGCGGTTTTTACCTTGATGGCCTACCCAGTCTTCATATTCTTCGTCACTGATGGGTGAGAATCCGATGTTTACACCCAGTTCGGTGGCCTTGAACAACAACTCCTTCATGGCCAGTCCTGACTTCATCTCGTCCATACGGATGAGAATACCCAAGGAAAGGGTAGAATGAATGTCTGCCTGTCCGATGTCCAGAATCTGTGCATCGTATTTTGACAAAATACCCATGACAGATGCTGTCAGTCCTGGACGGTCTTGTCCTGTGATTCGGACGAGTATTTGTTCCTCTTTCATAATTTATTCAATTAGTAATTAGTAATTATGATTACTATGTGTACTCAAATTATTTTAAGTAGTCTTCGAAATATTGTGTAATACGCTCATGCAGATGAACACTGGCGTGTCCTTTCATGTTGTGTCCCTCACCAGGATAGGCGAAGAAGTCTGGCTGAGTGCCAGCCTTGATGCACGCATCGAGGAAGGAGAGACAATGCTGAGGTACAACAGTGTTGTCGTTATAGCCAGTGATAATCTGGAGTTTCCCTTTCAGGTTCTTTGCCTTTGAAAGGAGAGAACTTTTGGCATATCCTTCAGGATTTGTTTGCGGAGTATCCATGTAACGCTCGCCATACATGACCTCATACCATTTCCAGTCGATGACAGGACCACCGGCAACACCCACCTTGAACACCTCAGGATAGTTCAACATGAGAGAGATGGTCATAAAACCACCAAACGACCATCCGTGAACACCCATTCTGTTGCTGTCTACATACGGCAGTGTTTTCAGATAGTCAACTCCCTTCATCTGGTCTTGCATCTCTATTTGTCCCAACTGACGGAAGGTGGCTTGTTCAAAGTCACGTCCACGGTTTTCAGAACCACGGTTGTCAAGAATGAATAGAATATATCCTTTCTGAGCCATATAGGTTTCCCAGGAACGACTGTGCCAATGCCAAGAAGCCTCTACGTTGTGAGCATGAGGTCCCCCATAGACATAGATGACGGTAGGGTATTTCTTGGTAGGGTCGAAATTGTGAGGCTTGACCATGCGATAGTAGAGGTCTGTCACACCGTCAGCAGCCTTGATGGTGCCATTCTCAAAGATGGGCTGGGTATAGCCTTCCCATGGGTCTTCTGCGGTCAGTAGGCGCTGGGGCTTTCCCGTCTTGACGTCGGTAACATCAATGTTGCGGGGTACATCAGGCTCTGTAAATCTGTCATAGAACCACTGTCCACTTTCAGAAAGGACAGGATGGTGTGACCCTCGTCCGTTGTCTAAGAGTGTGCGTTTCCCAGTCTTGACATTTATAGCATAGGTGTTATGCTGAATGGGATTCGCTTCGTTTGTAGTAACGATAATGCTCTTTTGCTTCTCATTGAAACCTAAGACTTCCTGAATGACAAAAGAACCATGAGTCAGTTGCTTAATCAGATTTCCCTCCTTATTATATATATATAGATGGTTATAGCCATCACGCTGACTTTGCATGATGAACTTGTCACTGTCCCAAGGCAGGAACAGGATTGGATGCAGAGGCTCTACGTATTTGTCGCTGGTTTCCCGATAGAGTTCTGTTATCTTCTGGCCTGTAGAAGCATCATAGCTGACTAGGCGACAATCGTTCTGATCGCGATTCAACTCAAACATATAGAGGGTTTTCCCATCGGGAGCCCATGCGATATTGGTGAAATAGATGGGAGTGGAGGTGGCAACACTGTCTCCGCATACGGAACCCTTAGGTGTCTTCAAATAGACGGTCTTGTTGGTATTGATGTCATAAACGCCAACAGTCACGATGTGGGCATTCATACCAGCCATCGGGTATTTATCTGGATCGTAAGTAGCACTACGAGGGAAAATGTCCACCTGAGGATAGTCTGTCACCATAGACTGGTCCATACGATAGAATGCCAGTCGTTGACCATCGGGACTCCAGAAAGTTCCTTTGTGAATACCAAACTCATTGCGATGAACACTTTGACCATAGACAGTCTCGCGACTTCCGTCTGTAGTCAATTGGTGCTCCTTGCCTAGGGCATCAGCCACATATAACTGATGCTCCTTGATATAGGCTGTAGCCCGTGATATCTTGTTCCAGTCGTTGGCAGTCTGTCCAGAGATACTGTCTTGCCAGACCGTTTCATGTTTCTTGAAATCGACCAAGATAAATGCTTTTCTATTGCCTAATGCCACGATAGTCTTGTCTGCATAAGGGAACGTCGCATTCATCAGGTGGCGGACAAACTTGACATCATCGGCTCCTATCCATTGGTTTATTTCCTCCAAAGTGAAGAGTCGCGTCTTCTTGCCAGTCTTCTTGTCAATCAGGGAACACTCCTCCACATCAGTTTGCACCAACTCATCGCCCCACCATGTCAACCACATGTTCTGAGGTTGCAAGTTATGGTAGTTGGTTCCACCAAAGTTAAGATCCTCAAGGGTGAAGAGTTTTTGCGCACACATAGGAAGTGAAAGCGTCAATAAGGTCAGGAAAAACAAAGATTTAGTCTTCATCATCGTTAAATCGCCTATTGTTCTTTTTCTTAAAAGGTTTCTTGAAATCTCTAGGCCCCCTAGAATCTCTAGGTCCTCTAGAATCTCTAGAATGTCTAGACTCTCTAGAAAATCTAGAATCTCTAGATTCTCTGTTATCTCTGGGCTCTCTGGCTTTCTTGAGCTCTTTCTTCTCCAAAGAACGGAACTTGAACGAGCGGATGTCAGCCTCGGCATTCTCTTCTTGCTCGTCTAAACGTTTCTTGAATTCACGATCCTGTTTGAAACGACGTTTTTCAGCCATCTGACGTTTCTCTTCTTCTGTTTTGACAATGCCACCTTCTTCACGGAATTCACGCATCTTCCCGTCAAACATCTGGTATTTGCGGAACTCGCATTCGAGAGAACCATTGAAAAGAGGAATTTTGATGCTAGGCTTCAGCCCAATCTGAGCAAAGCATTCCTCACGATAGGAGAGAATCCAAGCTTCGTTGTTTGTAAACTGATGTTTCAGTCGCTCGCCAATCATTTTGTAGGTACCCAGTAGATCGGGGGTGGAGATACGCTCGCCATAAGGAGGATTGGTCACCATAATGCTCTTCTCCTTGGGTTGGGTGAAGTTCTTGAAGTCACGTTCCTCAATGGTGATATCACTAGTCAGACCAGCTGCCTTTACATTCAGACGAGCCGTGTTGACTGCCTTGATGTCGACATCATATCCGTATATATGATGATGGAACTCTCGCTCTTGTGAGTCGTCATTATATATCTTGTCAAACAACTCTGCGTCGAAGTCAGCCCACTTTTCAAAGGCAAATTCCTTGCGGAAGATACCTGGGGCCATGTTGTGGGCAATCAGCGCAGCTTCAATCAACAGGGTCCCGCTTCCGCACATGGGGTCAATAAAGTCTGTATCGCCCTGCCATCCGGTCATCAGAATCATGCCAGCTGCCAAGACCTCATTCAGAGGGGCTTCTACGGATTCCTGTCGATAGCCACGACGATGCAGGCTTTCGCCACTGGAATCAAGAGACAAGGTACATTTATCCTCTGCGATATGAATATTCAGACGAATGTCGGGATTGGCTACGCTGATGTTAGGTCTTTGACCAGTCTTTTCCCTGAATTGGTCAACAATAGCATCTTTAACCTTATAAGCTACAAATTTGGAATGACGGAATTCCTCGGAGAAAACAACGGAGTCGACGGCAAAGGTCTTATCTAATCCTATATAGTCTGTCCAGTCGATGTCCTTAATACCTTCGTAAACATCATCAGCAGACAATGCCTTAAAATGTTTGATAGGTTTCAAAATGCGGATGGCAGTGTGCAGTTGGAAATTAGCACGATACAATAACTCCTTATCGCCTTTAAACGATACCATGCGACGTCCAATTTGCACGTCGTTAGCGCCCAACTGCGTCAGTTCTTTCGCCAAGACAGGCTCGAGGCCCATAAAGGTCTTAGCGATGATTTCAAATTGCTGTGTCATTATATAAGTATATAAAATATGGTGCAAAGTTAATGCAAACACATCAAAATACAAAATAAATCTGAATTTATTTTTGTTAATCCAAATCTTTTGTGTAACTTTGCCGAAATTCAAGTAATTCTTAACCCGATGGTTTCTTTAAGTGAATTGTTCCTTTTGGATTTAGGTGCCTTCATGCGACTGGATATCATGGCATGGGTATTGGGTGTTCCTGTTGTTATTGTTGCTGTTGTATTGTTGGTTGTCCAACAGCGTCAGAGCCGGAGATTGCAGGAGGACTTAAATCAGTTGTCAAAGATTAAGCGCCATACCATTGAATATGAATTGGTGCTGAAAACCATGAAGATGTGTGTGTGGCGTATAGATGTACCTTCCCAGACCGTCACCTTCGAGAGCGATTATCGTGATTCTTTTGACACGGTAGTCTTTCCTCCAGAGACGGGGCTTGATGTTCTTGGTGAGACGATTGCTCCTGCTTATGTTGATAATATCAATAAGAACATGAAGGACTTGTTAGAGGGAAAAATAGAACAATACCATGTGCAATATGAAGTAATGATTCCTCATAGCGACCGAACTTATTGGGAAGAATCTTACGCCACAGTAGACAAGCGTGATTTGGCGGGCAATCCTTTGACCGTCGTGGGAACTTCCCAGCGAATCGATAAACAGAAAGAAATAGAACGCGACTTGATAGATGCTCGTAATCATGCGGAGGAAAGTGATCGTCTGAAATCCGCATTCTTGGCTAATATCAGTCATGAGATTCGTACTCCGTTGAATGCCATTGTAGGATTCAGTGAGGTACTGTCAATGACACAGACAGACGAGGAACGGGAACAATTAATTGGCTTGATACGAGAAAACAATGCTCAACTGCTACGATTATTTGATGACATGGTACATATGTCTAAATTGGAAGCAGGTGGAGAGACTATCCGGAAAAATAGATTTGATTTAAGACCGTTATTGGAAGAAATCATGCAGCGCTATACTGAGAAAATTGACGGTCGTCGTGTGAAACTCCAGTTGATGCAATCGGAAGACAATCCCAAACCGTTTACGGATAGGGAGCGCTTGTCTGAGATTATCAATCAATATGTAAATAATGCAGTTAAGTTTACGTCTGATGGAAGTATCACGTTGGGATACGAACAAAAAGACAATATGTTACGTATATGGGTTAATGATACAGGAAAAGGCATTCCTGAGGATCGTTGTGATGATAGGCTTTTTGAGCGTTTTGTGAAGATAGATGAATTTGTTCCTGGTACAGGTCTGGGACTGAGCATCTGTCGAAGCATGGCTTTAAGTTTGGGAGGAAAGGTTGGCGTACAGTCATCATTAGGTGTAGGTTCTAAGTTCTGGGTAGACATTCCCGTGGAGTGATATGCAATTTTTATTCTTTTCCATGCAACTTTTTTCGCTTAGCATTCGTCTAACGGATAAAAACATTAAAAGATGAAGCGTATGAAAAAGTATTTTTTTGCATTGGTTATCGTGATGGCTCTTGTCAATTTACAGGTATTGGCAGGAAACAAAGAGAAAGTGACAGAGCAGCGCAAGGTGTCTGACTTTGAGCAGATTGTTTTGAAAGGCTCACCCACGATTAAATATACTCAGGGAGAGAAGTTCAATGTGGAGGTGAAGGCTCCGAAGAAGATCATCAAGGATGTGCGTACGCATAAAGAGGGAAAACGGTTGATTGTAAGCATCAAAAGCCCTAAATGGTCTTTTGGATTTGGAAACAAGGATGACGAAGTGACTGTTTATGTGACCTCACCAGATTTAATAGGTGTAGAGTTACTTGGCAGCGGAGACTTTGAATGTAAGAGTCATCTGGATACAGACAATCTGGATGTGGTGATTAAAGGATCAGGAGATATCCTGTTCTCTGATATCATTTGCGACAGAATTAAGACATCGGTAATTGGCAGTGGCGATCTGACGATTGATAAAGTAGTTGCACAGACTGCTGATGTTGAGTTGATTGGTTCTGGCGACATAAAAGTCAAACAGCAAAAAGTTAAACAGACTAAAGTGGAATTGAAAGGCTCAGGTGATATTAAGATGACTTTGACAAACTGCGGTACTATTGACTGTCGTTTATTGGGTTCTGGCGATATTACTTTGCAAGGTGATGTGATGAAGCTCAACAACTACACGCGTGGTTCAGGTGACATCGACACTCAGGGCCTGAAAATAAGGAAGTAGTAAAAGATGTATATTATTTTAGCAGACAAACAAGACATAACAAGAGCTGGCATGATGTATTTCTCTAAAACCATGGAGAATACAGAATGCCACCAGTCAGACGACAAGACGGAGCTGATAGAACAATTGAAACAGCATAACGATGCAGTCATCGTATTGGATTACACCCTTTTTGATATTAATGATGTAGATGAACTGGAAATCCTTTACCAACGTTTCCCCTTGGCACAATGGGTGCTGTTCAGTGTTGATTTATCTGTTGATTTTGTTCGTCGTGTAGTGGCTATTAGTCCGCGTTTCAGTATCTTGATGAAGGAATCGCCTACTCAGGAAATTCTTGAATGTCTGCAATATGCAGGAAGACACCAGCGCTATATCTGTCAGCGAATGGCTGAACTTCTGCTGGCTCCAGTACAGAGCAGAATGGAGGAGGAAGTGAAGTTGACACCTACGGAGATGGAGATTCTAAAGGATATAGCTTTGGGACTGACCACGAAAGAGATTGCAGAGAAGCGGTTCTCCAGTTTCCATACAGTAAACACACATCGAAAGAATATCTTCCGTAAACTGGGGGTGAATACCGTGCACGAGGCTACTAAATATGCATTACGTGCTGGATTGGTTGATTCTGCAGAGTATTATATCTGAATCATATACATAAAAAAAACTAAGAATGTCTCACGACATTCCTAGCCCTTGTTTTCTAACTAACTTATTATCAACTATTCATTACTCATTCTGAATTCTGGTGCAAAGATAAGCACTTTTATAATAGCTTCATACAAAAATATATAAAAAACTCACGTAAACGTTTGCGCATTTGTGGGATTATTATTATCTTTGCTCCCACAAAAATGTTTTTGATATGAATAACAAAAAACATCATCGTACATCGTTAAAGGATATAGCAATTGAACTGGGGGTCAGTATCGCTACTGTAAGCCGTGCTTTACGTAATTCTCCGGAGATAGGAAAAGAGATGCAACAAAAGGTAAAGGATTTGGCGAGGAAACTTAACTATCGCCCCAATCCCTTTGCTCAGAGTCTACGTAAGGAAGCTCCCAAAGTGATTGGAGTAGTTGTTCCGAATCTGGTTACTCATTATTATGCAGCAGTCCTTGATGGTATAGAGGATGAAGCTCGTCGTGAAAGATATAGTGTTATCAGTGCGAATAGTCATGAGAATTTTGAGGATGAACGACAAGCTATTGATAATTTTATTGGTTTACATGTCGAAGGAATTATAGCCTGTCTGGCCCAGACGACAACAGACTATAGTCATTTTGAGGAAATATCAACCATGGGTATTCCTCTGGTGTTCTTCGGACGAACTTGTCTGACAGACCGTTTCTCCTGTGTGACAGCTAATGGTGATGAGGCAGCCCAAATGGCTACCCAGCATCTGATAGATACAGGTAGTCGGAGGATTGCTTTTATCGGAGGTCCCAATCATTTGGATATGGTACGTCGTCGTAAGCATGGTTATTTGGAAGCCTTGCGTGAGAATCGGTTCGATATTGATCGTGACTTAGTTATTTGTGATAAGATTGACTACGAGGTGGCCCTCCATGCTGTTGAGAAGTTACTTGATAGAGATTTTCGGCCAGATGCGATTCTTGCCTTTAATGATATCATTACGTTTGCAGCATTTACGGCAATAAAGAATAAAGGTCTGCGCATACCAGAGGATGTGGCTTTGATTGGCTTTACGGACGATGTGCATGCTGCTTACGTTACGCCCCGAATGTCTGCTATCGAAGACCAGTCGCATGAGATGGGTGTTACAGCCTGTCGACTTCTGTTGAAGAGTATCAATGGTGATACAAAGGTTTATAAGGAAATAGTGCCCCAGCAATTGGTTATTCGTGAGACTTCTGCAAAAAGCGAAGTAAAATAGTGGTATCATTATGAGGAAGTCACGCTATATAATCTTGTTAGCTTTGTTATGGTCGTTGGCCTTACATGCAGGAATCCCTGAGATGAAGTTCCGTAGACTGGATACACGTAACGGACTGTCTAACTCACAGGTGAATTGTGTGTATCGTGACTCGCGAGGTTTTGTATGGATAGGTACAGCCTATGGTTTGAATCGCTACGATGGCTATCGCGTGAAGACTTTTTTTGCCAACATGCGCGATACAACAACCATGCGCGACAACTATACCAGCGAGATTATGGAAGCATGGGATGGAAAGCTATGGGTTAGACAAGGCATGAACTACTGCATCTACGACCCTGTGACAGAGAAGTTCGAGCGTAACATCTCACAAGAGCTGGAAAAATACTTCGGTTTCAACCAAAGTATAGAGCGTGTCTATATAGATGCGAGAAAGAACTTTTGGGTGAAGTTCTATGAACTGGGATTGTATTACTATAATCCCCACACGAAAAAGACAACCCATTTCAAACCAGGATATACTGCTAACGAATTGAACCCTACATACGCCATTTCAAACTTCGCTGACGATGGTGAAGAACTGCTAATAGTAACAACTAACGGTGTGCTAATCAGACTGCATGGAGAGCAGGAAATGAAGTTAGGGGAAGACAAGTGGATGCCTCAGAATGGGAGTCCAGAGAATAGGGATTATAGAATCTGTGTGGATCCTAAGCATAATATATGGGTAGCCACAGAATTGAGCTCTTATGTGAAGTTAAATCGCGACAAACACTGGCGAAAGGGACTGAGTGCCCTGATGGAGGAATACCAGATAGACAGAACGCTGGCTAACATCCAATTATGGGATATCAAGATAGATCGAAAAGGACGTGTATGGTGCGCTACTGATCATGATGGACTGGTAATCTTTGATTTGGAGGATCATCAGGTGAGACAGTTCCTGAATAACAAATTGGATGAATCGACAATTAGCGAGAACACGCTGCGAAACATCTATTTTGACGACAAGGGACTGGTGTGGATAGGAACCTACAAGAAAGGTGTCAATATGTATAAGGAAGGCTCAGCTGCCATGAAGAATGTAGAACTGGGCGATATCAACACCATCAGTGAGGATCGCTATGGCAACTACTGGCTGGGTGCCAATGACAAAGGTATCTTGGTGTATAATCCTAAGATGGGTGAGGTGGTGGCTCACTATACAAAAGAGAATAGTCCGATGATTGGCAATATCATAGTTGGTTCCTATCGTACCAGTGATGGTAGCATCTGGTTCGGAGGTTATAATAGCGGACTGACGCGTTGTATTGTCAAAGGTGCCAATGGAGAGGCTGCCATCGTTAACTATCACTTTACTGGCGCTCCTGATGGGTTGGCTACTGATAACGTGTGGAGTATCACAGAAGATAAGTGGCACCGTATCTGGATTGCTACGTTGGGAGGTGGTATTCAGATGTTAGACCTGAAGACAGGTAAGTTCCGCACGTGGAATACTAAGAATACCAATCTGCCTAGTGATTATATGTCATCCATTTCGTGGATTAAGAAAGGTTGGCTGATAGTAGGTACTACTTGGTACTATTGTTTCGTGAATCCTGTCACTGGGAAGATTGCAAACAGAATCATTCCTGAAGACCCAAGTGTACCCGTACAGACAGGATCCACCAGTTGTGTCATGGAAGACTCAAGAGGTATTATCTGGCAAGGTTCCAGTTCTGGTGTCATTGCTTATGACCAAAAGCGCAAGAGTGTCAAACTGCTGGATATGCAGGCGGGACTCTTTGGCTCTAGTGTCACCTCTATCGTTGAGGACAAGGCACATGCCATGTGGGTGGCAACAGATTATGGTCTCTCGAAAATTGTTCCCCAGTTGGATGAAAATGACACTTGGCGTTTTTCCGTGCGCAGCTATAACAATCGTGATGGTTTGCAGATGGAATCGTACAACCAGCGCTCAGCTACGCTGACTCATGATGGACTATTACTGATTGGAGGACAGGGCGGTATGGATATTGTCAACCCCAAGGCATTGTCGGATGCTGCTAGTAAGGAACGCCCCATATTCAGTGGATTGCAGTTGTTTGATGTTGATGTACCCGTGGGACGTGAAATAGATGGACGTATGATTCTGGATGAGGCTTTGGACGAGTGTCGTGAGCTCACGCTGAATTATAATGACCAGTTTACTATTCAGATGGGTAGTGATGCGGGTACCGTCAACAACGGCAAACGCTTCGTCTATAAGTTGGAAGGCTTTAACGAGAATTGGGTAAGAACTTCGGAACTTAATCCCAACATTGTCTATAACTCGTTGCATGCTGGTTCTTATACGCTCTGTGTTCGTATGCTGAATGATGATGGAACGATGGGTGAGGTGGAGAGCCGATTGGACATTACCATCAAACCTGCCCTGTGGCGCACCCGTTGGGCCATGTTGCTCTATATCCTTTTTATCGCATTGGTTGCGATGGTATGGCGTCGTAGGTATATGAAACGTCAGACACAACGTATAGATATAGAGAATCTACGCCGTGAAACAGAGAAGGAACAATGGATGGGAGAAATGCGTATGAAGATGGCGGCAGAACAGCAGTCTGCTCCTGTTCAGGAAGAAAAACCCCAAGAAGAAATGAAGCTGGTGCTCCAAACCACGAATGTGGTGTCTATGCTTCGTCATATCTGTGAGGATTATCAGCACATGATGGGTAGCAAAGCCAAGGTTACTTTCCTGTCTGCTGCCAAGCAGTTAGATGTGGATATCGCGAAGAATGAGTTTAATCAGGCGATACATATCCTCCTTGACAATTCTGTAAAGTTTGCACCAGGAGAATGTAGAATCAGTGTTGGTGTGGCCAGGACTGCTGATGGAAAGGCGCAGATTCAGGTTGCTGATAATGGAATCGGTATTCGCGATGAATATAAGGTACATGCTTTCGACCATCTGCCTGGTGTTGATAATGTAGGACTGCCCATCGTCAAGGATATTGTAGTGGCTCATGATGGAGAAATCCGCATGGAGGATAATCCCGGGGGAGGAACTATTATCTTTATCACGCTGCCTTTAGCAGATGAGATAGAGGAAGCTATTGTTATGGAAGATTGAATATAAAAAACGAAATGAAGATGTTGAGAACGTGGATGTTGGGACTGTTGTCGATGGTGGTTACAGGTATAATGGCTGCTGATTATACCATCGATGGACAATATGTGACGATTCCTGTTAAGCAGGTGAAGGCAGAAGGTGCCAAGATGGTACGTCTGCAAGTAGTCAACGACCATATTATCAGGGTACAGGCAACCTCGGAGAATCAGTTACCTGAGAAACAGAGTCTGATTATTGTTCCCCAGACATCAAAACCCCAATTCACTGTTACTGATGGAGATTTTGTTTCTGTGAAAGCTGCCAATGTGGAAGCACGCGTCAATAAGGAAACGGGTGCTATTATGTTCTTTGATGCCAATGGTGAATTGTTGCTAAAAGAGGCCAAGCGTGGAAAGACATTCAAACCTTTCCGTGTTCCTGACCGGGAAATTGGCACCGATGTGGCAAAGGTTCCTGAGGAACAGCGCAACGGACTTACCTGGCGCATGCTTTTCGACAGTCCGAAAGATGAGGCTTTCTATGGTCTTGGACAACATCAGTCTGAGGAGCTGAACATGAAGGGACTGAACGAGGACTTGTTCCAATATAACACCAAGGTTAGCGTTCCCTTTATCCTTTCTAATAAGAACTATGGCTTGCTCTGGGATAGTTATAGCTACTGCCGTTGGGGCAATCCTGATGACTATCTGCAGTTAGGTCGTGCCTTTAAACTGTATGACAGACAGGGGAGGGAAGGGCACTTGACAGGAATCTATACGGATAAGAACGGAAAGCGTCTGGTTCGTGACGAAGACTCTCTTTATTATGAGTTTGATACCCCTGCGGCCTCTGAGATTGCCAATCGTACAGAGCCTGGTGGCATTAAGAATTTGCCCAAAGGTTTCCAGTTGAATGGTTCAAAGGTTGTCTACGAGGGCTTTATCGAGGCTCCCAAGGATGCTCAATACCACTTTATCCTTTATTATGCAGGCTATATTAAAGTATATATAGGAGGAAAGGAGGTCGTTCCTGAGCGTTGGCGTACTGCCTGGAATCCCAATACCTATAAGTTCCGCAAGCGATTGCCAAAGGGCAAGCGTCAGCAACTGCGTATTGAGTGGCGTCCGGATGGTGATGTCAGCTATTGCGGTCTGCGTGTGGCAAAGCTGAATAAAGACCAGCGGAAATTGTCGGTATGGAGTGAGATGGCCAAAGATATGGACTATTATTTCATTGCAGGCGAGAATGCCGATGAGGTCATCTCAGGTTACCGCACATTGACGGGTAAAGCTCCCGTATATCCCAAGTGGGCGTTAGGTTTCTGGCAGAGTCGTGAGCGCTATAAGACTTCCGACGAAATCGTCGGCACCCTGTCAGAGTTTCGCAAGCGACAGATACCTTGCGATAATATTGTGCAAGACTGGAACTATTGGAAAGAGGATCAGTGGGGCTCTCATCAGTTTGAGACTTCGCGCTTTCCCAATCCGCAAGCCATGCTTGACAGCGTTCACGCTATAGGAGGGCGTTTTATGATTAGTGTGTGGCCTAAGTTCTATTGCAATACAGACAACTACAAGGAACTCGATAAGAACGGATGGATGTATCATCAAGCTGTTGTTGATGATATACACGACTGGGTAGGTCCTGGCTATGTGGGCTCGTTCTATGATGCTTATAGCGAAGGTGCTCGTAAAATGTTCTGGCGCCAGATGGACGAGAACCTCTATACAGGCTTGGCTAAATTGTCAAATGGTAAATTGTCCAATAGTAATTATATTGATGCGTGGTGGATGGATGCCTCCGAGCCTAATGTCCGTGATTGTACACCCATGTGGTATCGCAAGGCCTTGAGCGGTCCTACGGCTTTGGGTACGACGACGGAATACTTTAACGCTTACAGCATTGTTAATGCCGATGCCATCTACAATGGACAGCGCTCTGTGAATCCCAACCAGCGAGTGTTCTTGCTTACCCGCAGTGGCTTTGCTGGTGAACAGCGCTATTCCACAGCTACATGGAGTGGGGATATCGGTACCCGTTGGGAGGACATGCGTGCGCAGATGACTGCTGGTTTGAATTATTCGATGTCTGGACTTCCCTTCTGGGGTATGGATCAAGGCGGCTTCTGCGTGGAGAATCGTTATATGCAGGCCCAGGGCGTATATAACCAGACAGGCGTGGAGAATGAGGACCTGAAAGAGTGGCGCGAGCTGCAAGCCCGCTGGAGCCAGTTTGGTTGCTTCATTCCCTTGTTCCGTGTGCATGGCCAGTGGCCTACGCGTGAAATCTGGAACCTTGCCCCAGAGAATCATCCCTGCTATCAGTCGTTTGTCTTTTACGATAAGTTGCGTTATCGCCTCATGCCTTACCTGTATTCGATGGCTGGCTGGGTACATCTGAAAGATTATACCATGATGCGTGGTCTTGTGATGGATTTCAATGGAGATCGTGAAGTTTTGAATATCAAGGACCAGTGGATGTTTGGACCTGCCTTGATGGCTTGTCCTGTGGGTTATTATAAGGCTCGCACCCGTTCTGTCTATTTCCCCAAGCAGACGGGGTGGTACGATCTTTATACAGGAGATTTTATTCAGGGTGGTCAGCGCCTGATAGTCGATGCACCATACGAGCGCATTCCCGTCTTTGTCCGTGAGGGTAGCATCATTCCCTTCGGTCCTGATATTCAATATACTGACGAGAAGCCTGCCGACATCATCACACTCTATGTCTATGCAGGCAAGGATGGTCAGTTCCAGCTCTACGAGGACGAAGGTACCAATTATAATTATGAGAAGGGCAAGTATGCCACCATCGACATTTCGTATGACGAAGCTTTGAATACAGTAACCTTTGGCAAGCGCAAAGGTCAGTTTGATGGGATGCTGAAGCAGCGTCGTTTCAATGTCGTGCTGATTTCAAAGGATACGCCCAAGCCACTCAATCTGGAGAATCCTGAGGGCGTGATGGTTAACTATAATGGTAAGCAGATAAGTGTTAAGCTATAGGTTTATCACTTATCTGTCTTTCCCTTTTTACTTTTCTTTGCCTCTTCTGGCGTGATGGTAATACGGCGATTCGTGGAGTCTGACATAACATCACGAACAATATCTGTGACCTGTTGCTTCAGTTCGTTGATAAACTGCTGAGCATCATACTTCTGATGCTCGATGTCGCGCAGTTTCTTCTCCCATATACCTGTCAACTCACAACTCTTCAGCAATTCCTCGCGAATCAGGTCTATCAGTTCGATACCTGTGGGTGTAGCCACCAGACGTTTACGCTCTCGTTTGATATAGCGACGCTTGAACAATGTCTCAATAATGCTGGCGCGACTTGAAGGACGTCCGATACCATTCTCCTTCATGGCAGCACGCAGTGTCTCGTCCTCCACAAACTTGCCCGCTGTCTCCATGGCACGCAACAGTGAAGCCTCATTATAATAAGGTGGAGGCGTCGTCCACTTCTCTGTCAAGGTCGGCTTATGCTCGCCGCTCTCCCCTTTGACAAAGGTGGGCAGGGTGCGCTCCTCGTCCTCGTCTTTCTTCTCATCATCACCATCTTCTTTCTTACTTCTGACATCTTCCCTCACAACTCTCCATCCTGGGTCCAGAATCTCCTTACCCGTCACCTTGAACTCTACGGTTTGCTGCGATTCCGTCGCAGCATTCTCTGCAACATCCCTTACTTCACCTAATACGGTAGTAGTTGAGAACTTACAGTCAGGCAGGAACACTCCAATAAAGCGACGGGCAATGAGGTCGAACACCTTCTGCTCTGCATCACTCAGATTCTGTGGAATCACACCTGTAGGAATGATGGCATGGTGATCTGTTACCTTCGAGGAATCGAACACGCGCTTTGTTTTCTTCAGCGGTTTGCCACCAATGGGTTTGATATATTCTGCATAGACGGGCACTCCCCCAAACTTGGTCTGATAAAGTCCGTTCAGCGTTTGTGGACATTTGGGGTAGATGTCGTCAGAGAGATATTGGGTATCCACACGCGGATAGGTGGTGAATTTCCGTTCGTAGAGTGCCTGGATAAGGTTCAGCGTCATCTCTGCGGAATAGCCGAACTTACGATTACAGTCCACCTGCAGCGAAGTAAGGTCGTATAGCTGAGGCGGTTGCTCCTTACCCTCTTTCTTTTCGACTTTAGTTACTTCGAAAGGCTTCCCCTCGATGGTGGCAAAAGCCTTCTCGCCCTCTTCCTTTGACGTAAACTTACCCGACGTAGCCGTGAAGGTGGTGTCGCGATAGACAGTAGCTAACACCCAGTAAGGTTCTGGCTTGAAGTTGTCTATCTCTTTCTGACGGTTTACAATAAGGGCGAGGGTAGGGGTTTGTACACGTCCGATGCTGAGCACCTGACGATTCTGTCCGTATCTCAAGGTGTATAGACGAGTGGCATTCATGCCTAGCAGCCAGTCACCAATGGCTCTGGAAAGTCCAGCCAGATAGAGAGGCTGGTAGTCTTGCTGGTCTTTCAGGTTCTGGAAACCCTCACGAATGGCTTCATCCGTCATGGATGATATCCACAAGCGACTTACAGGGCACTTGGCGCCAGCCTTCTGCATCACCCATCGCTGAATGAGTTCACCCTCTTGTCCAGCGTCACCGCAGTTCACGATGCGTTCTGCTTTCTGCATCAGTCCTTCGATAATCGAAAACTGTTTCTTGATACCCTGGTCATCTATAAGTTTGATGCCAAAGCGATCGGGAATCATGGGTAGCGCAGACAAACTCCACGACTTCCACATAGGTGTGTAGTCGTGGGGCTCTTTCAGTGTACACAGGTGACCGAATGTCCACGTCACCTGAAAGCCATTTCCTTCCATATAACCGTCGTGCGAGCTGGTAGCACCGATAATACGTGCTATATCCCTTGCCACACTGGGTTTCTCAGCGATACATACAATCATAAACGGCTGCGAAGGTACGAAAAAATCTTCAGTACCCCAAATTTTCGCCCACCAAAATGACGATAATGCGTCCAGGTTTGCTGGAATTGCGCAGGAAATGGATGTAATTACAGATGCTCTGGGGCGAATTGCAGTTGTGGCATTGCCCATCCAATTGACAAGGTGTCTGGATGTCAAAACGGGCAGCGTTGATGGGTGCAGCCGTACTGCGGGCCCGTTTCAGTGCAGCCTCTGGGTCTTGCGCCACCTTGTTCATACCTACCACGAAGATAACGTGCTTGGGTCCCCAGGTAATAGCTGCCACACGATTACCATTGCCGTCAATGTTTACAATGACGCCATCCTCTGTAATGGCATTGGCTGACGACAGGTAATAGTCAGCCTGGAAGGCACGCAGATACATTTCCTGTTTCTCCTCAGGCGTTTCTACCAAGTCGCGGTCCCACACCTTCAACGTGCCGCGCTCCTGCAGCATCTTGGGTATATCCATGTCGCGGACCGTCATCGTACCACCCCAGGTGACACTGGATTCGTCAGGTATCAATTCATTCACTTTCGCCTTTGCTTCACTGGCTGTGGCACAATAGTAGGCGTCAAAATGTCGGCGCTGCATGGCTTTCACCATCTTGGCGCCTAGTCGTTCATTACGTTGTTCGTTGGGTGTCATAGTTTAATATGCGTGATCTTCAATGATTTCTTGCTTGTCCAACTTCTTCTTGTCGATGGCTCTCCATGCATAGACGATGTAAGCCAATACAAAGGGCACAAGCAGTGATACGTAGAACATGGTGCGCAGGGTAAACTCGCTCGAACATGAATTCGCCATGGTCAACGACGACTGCAGGTCGGCAGTAGAAGGATAGTAAGCGGTATGGTTCCATGCTGACATGAGTAGCAAGGGCAGTACAACGAGCACCACACCGATGCCTGCAGGCCAAATGCCCTTGGTGTACGTTTTTTGGATGCCAGACTTAACCGTACCGTAGAGCACTAGCACTACGCCGATGAGCAAGAGAATGGTGAGTGGCCACATGTCTAAGAAGTTGTGCAGATACTTGTAAGGCTCCATGAAGATGACGCCCTCGTCGTTGTAGGCAAATCCGTCCTTCAACAGCAGATGGACCAGATAGGCCACAAAGAGGATCAGGAAGCAGACGAACTGCCCGAACAAGCGGCTGTGTGCATTCTCTCGTATATCTTTATCGTTTACATTATTAATAATATAGAGGATGCCCAGTATGCGAGCCAGGAACATGACGGCCAGTCCGAAGATAAGTACCCACTGATTCAGTAGGGCGTCGAGCCCGTGAGAGGCATTTGCCCAGCGCGAGATGATGGGGGTAATAGCTCCTGTGTCTACCAGGTTCTCTTTGGTAACGATGAAGTTGCTGCCCTCGAAGAAGGTCGCTACGGCACCGCCTAAGAGCAGCGGACCTAATAGTCCGTTGATAACGAGGAACCAATGGAACGTGTTAGCGCCGAGGAAGTTGCCGAGCTTGTTCTGGAACTCATAGCTCACAGCCTGCAACACAAAGGTGAAGAGGATAATCATCCAGAGCCAGTAGGCTCCACCAAACGAGGTGCTATAGAACAGCGGATAGGAAGCAAAGAAGGCTCCTCCGAAGGTAACCAATGTGGTGAAGGTGAACTCCCACTTGCGTCCTGTGGAATTAATGACGAGGCGTTTCCCCTCGTCGGTTTGGCCTATGGAGCGCACCATCGAGTTGGCACCCTGTACGAATAGCAAGAATACTAGTAATGCGCCTAACAAGGCAACGACGAAGCACCAGTAGTGCTGTAAGAATTCGTATGTCATAGTCATTTACAATTGATTTACAATTAACTATTCACTTTTCACTAGCGAAGCGTTTCACTATTCACTATACTCTGGTCCTTTTTTTATCTGTTTCAGCAAGATGCTGATTTCCACGGCTAGCATCAGCGTGAATAGGAAGAGGAAAAGGAAGAAGGTCAGGGCAACGCTGCATCCGTTGATGTCGCTCACGGCAACCCACGTAGGCAACATGTCCTGAATAGTCCAAGGCTGACGTCCGAACTCAGCCACCAGCCAACCACTCTCCGAGGCGATATAAGCCAGTGGTACCAGGATGATGGCTACCCAATAGTGCCATGCGGGCAGACCTACAATCTCCTGCTCGTCAGCAGCTGTCTCAGGCAGAATGCCGAAAGCGGCAAGTAGTCTGCGTGTGGTAATGGTGATGAATGGAATCCTGAACGAAATCAGTGCCATTATCAGGAAGTAAAGGATGAACACACAACCCAGTCCCACCATGATGCGGAATGCCCAGAAGTTGACGGCAATAGGTGGAACCACGTCTTTCTTGTCTTTCACATATCCATAGCCAAAATACTTCATATTCTGCTTGATGATAGCCTGATAAGCTGCCAGGAAATCCTCTTCAGTCCCCGCCTTCTTGGCCTTTCTGTATTCAGCCAGAGCCGTAATGGCCTGCTTACCCATCGCTATCTTCTCGTCAACGCTGGGTTCTTTTTTGCCATTAGGCTTGGTATAGCCATTCAGCAGGTCGTTGATACCAGGAACGTAGCCGTTGAAATCGTTGGTAGCCATGAACGACAACGCGTAAGGCACTTCAATCTTTGGTACCAGCGTTAGTCCTACGCCATTGCCACCATCATACAGCGCCTCCATTGCAGCCAGTTTCATGGGCTGTACCTTTGCCACGCTCTGGGCCGACATATGTCCTGTTGCTCCAGCACCCAACGAAGCTATCAGTCCCACAATCACTGCAATCTTGATGCTCTCCTTGGCCAGCTTTATTTCGCGCTTGTTCATCAGATACCAGCAGGAAACAGCTACCACGAAGATGGCTCCTATAATCCATGCTGAGATGACGGTATGGCAGAACTTGTCGATGGCAAAGGGCGACAAGGCTACGTCTAAGAACGATACCATCTCGTTGCGCATGGTGTCAGGGTTGAACTCGCAACCCACAGGATACTGCATCCACGCATTTGCCACGAGAATCCACCATGCTGAAATGGTGGCACCCAGTCCTGTCAGCCAGGTGGAAGCCAGATGGAATCCAGGCGATACCTTCTTCCATCCGAAGAACATCACAGCCACGAAGGTCGATTCCATGAAGAAAGCCACGATACCCTCTACAGCCAGAGGTGCTCCGAAGATGTCGCCAACAAACCAGGAATAGTTCGACCAGTTGGTACCAAACTCAAACTCCAGGATAATACCTGTAGCCACACCCATGGCGAAGTTGATGCCAAACAGCTTTTGCCAGAATTGGGCTACGTCGCGCCAGAATGTGTCGCGCGTGCGATACCAACAAGTTTCTGCAATGCCCATAATAACCGCTAACCCCAAGGTTAGGGGTACGAACAGCCAATGGTAGATGGCTGTCAGTGCGAATTGCGCTCTGGCCCAGTCAATGGAGCCTGCGTCGATGTTTAGAAATAGATTCGTCATAGCATTTATCTTTTTAGGATTTCAGTCGCAACAAATTCCGATTCCTCTCCCTTCTCCGCATGTTGCTTGATGAAGTTGGGAAAGAAGAACAGCTTCAGAATCACGAAGATGATAAACAACTTAATCAGGATAACAGCCCAGAGGGTACGCCCCAGTTTCATGTTGCGGAACCCGTCGTAATAGAGGTCAAAAACCCTGTGGAAAAAGCCTTTTTTACCCATCGATTTTTCTGTTAGCAGTCAATATTGTTGCAAATATAATAAAAATTTATAAACGAACATCAATTTTTTGTGAGTTTCATAGAAAAATTTTATCTTTGCACCGTTTTTGAAGATAAATTTATCAAGTTTTAATTAATAATAATGAGAAGACTCTTAGGTTTTATCCTCTTGGCAGGCATGGCTCAGACGGTGGGTGCTCAGCGGTTGCTGAACCTCGACAGTTGCCGGGCTATGGCGCTTCGCAACAACAAGCAGATGAG
>Ga0310695_10002139_pt1 | contig 42659 bp, 34 predicted proteins | sample RumenRJG_04DNA_FD_203882 | JGI IMG/M metagenome (GOLD analysis project Ga0310695, IMG submission 203882) | Bovine rumen microbial communities from Lethbridge, Alberta, Canada - RJG_04 (v2) (version 2) | ecosystem: Host-associated > Mammals > Digestive system > Stomach > Rumen | place: Canada... | reverse complement strand
TGGCCGCCGCTGCATGTGCGAGCGTTTTCCTCTATATGTTTGGACTTGCCGACAACGACATTGTTGGCGCTAAGGGCGACAGTGGGCGTCCGATTCCTGACGGCGAGATCACGCTTGGCGCGGCTCGGCTTGCGCGTGGGCTTTGTCTCTTCGCCGCGCTTGTCGTCGCCTTGATCGGTAGTCTTCCGCGCTTCTGGTGGCCTGTGGCTCTCGCGCTCGTGCTTTCGATCGTCGTCTACAACCGCACGAAGTGGAGCGTGTTCATGGGCCTGTGCCGCGCGCTCAACGTCGTCTGCGGCGTCGCGTGCGTGAAGATCGCCTTCACCCAGGGGGACGAGCGGCTTGTGTACCCCGTTGCCGTCGTGGCGGGACTCTGGTTCCTGTACATCTGGGCCGTTACGAAGTATTCGGAGGGGGAGGAAAAGAATCCAGGAAAGAAGCGGCTTGTCGGAATGTTCGTCGGCGGGATCGTGTATCTGCAGCTTCTCGTGCTCATCGTGATCACGATGTGGGACGCGGGCGCAATGCCGCTTCTCGTCGCGGGCGCGGTGCTGCTCGTTGTTCTGCGGCTGATGAAGCGGCTTCTCCCGCGCGTCAGCGCGTCGTGATTGCGTAGGCCGCGCGTATAAAGATTTGGTATAATAACTCAAAACAACAAGGAGAAACAAGATGAACGGAATTCTTATCGCATTGCTTGTCGTCGTCGTGCTGGCCGTCGTGCTTATCGCGTGGATCGTCGGGCTCTACAACGGACTCGTCGTCCTCAAGAACCGGTTCAAGAACGCGTTTGCCCAGATTGACGTGCAGCTTCGCCGCCGCTACGACCTGATTCCCAACCTCGTCGAGACTGCGAAGGGGTATCTCAAGCACGAGCGCGAGACGCTGACTGCCGTCATCGAGGCACGAAACCAGGCCGCGGGCGCAGCGAAGGCACTCGCTGCCGCGCCAGGCGATCCCACCGCCGTGAAGGCGTTCTCCGCTGCAGAGTCTGGCCTCGCGGGCGTCCTCTCGCGTCTTATGGTCGTCGTCGAGCGCTATCCCGAGCTTAAGGCGGACAAGCAGATGGCGCGCGTCTCCGAGGAGCTTACCTCCACCGAGAACCGCATCGCGTTTGCGCGTCAGGCATACAACGACTCCGTGACGGAATACAACACGAAGCGCGAGATATTCCCGACTTCCATCATCGCCGGCGTCTTCAACTTTGCGCCTGCCGCGCTTCTTGAGTCGACCGACTCCGCCGCGCAGCGTGAAGCGCCCCAAGTCAAGTTCTGATGGATCCATTCGCGCTCCAGCAGGCGGCGCGTACCCGAACATTCCGCCTCGTTCCGCTGGCGGCTGTCGCAATCATCGCAACAGCCGTGGCTACGGGTCTCGTCTTTTTGCTTGCCTGCTGGGGCGTCTGGCTGTATTTCGGGGATGCCGACTTGGCACGTGATGCGACCGAGGCCGGCATTGCGGCGTTTTGCCACGCATATCCGCAAGTTGTCGCCGCCTGCTTCGTTTTTTCCTTTCTCCTTATCGGCATCGCGACGCTTTCGAAGTTCTTGGGGCTTTCTTCCGGCGACATGTTGATGAAGTCAATTGGCGCGACGCGCCTGAAGCGCGGCAAGGTCTCGTCTGACGCCGAAGCCGATCTTGCGCGAGACCGCTTCCTCAATGTCTGCGAAGAGATGTCCATTGCGTCCGGGCTCGACATGCCGACTGTCTGGGTTCTTGAGAACGAGGGCGGAGTCAACGCCCTTGCGGCGGGGACAAACCCCTCGGCGGCGGCTGTATGCGTGACTCGCGGCGCACTCGAGTGGCTTACGCGCGACGAGCTTCAGGGCGTTGTCGCTCACGAGTTCAGCCACATATTGAACGGCGACATGCGGCTTAACTTTCGTCTCACGGCGCTTGTCGCGGGCATTTCCGCCGTTTCGCGGTTCGGGAAGGGAATGTTGTCGATCTTCGGTGATGGCGACGATGGCCATAGCGTCATAGTTGTTCCGCGCGGCAGAAGCAAGGGCAAAGGCGGCGGTCCGTTGCCGCTCCTCGTCATCTATGTTCTCACCGGTATCGCGCTGTGGCTTGTCGGTTCGATTGGCACCTTCTTCGCGCGACTCGTCCAATGTGCCGTATCGCGCGAACGCGAATATCTTGCCGACGCCGCATCCGCGCAGTTCACCCGAAATCCAGAGAGTCTCGCGAATGCGCTCAGGTTCACGTACCTTGCGGATGTGGTTGGCGGCGGGCGTGCGTTCGGAGTGTGGAAGGGCGATGTCTCGCACATGCTCTTCGCCTCTACAGGCGAATCCCTCTTTGATACCCATCCGCCGGTCAAGGAGCGCATTCGCCGTCTCTCGCCGCGCGGCGAAACTGCCGCGGACGAGTCGGTGAAGTCGCGCATCAAGGCGGTCAAGGATCGCCGTCGTGCGATGGCGAAGGCGGCGAACGAGAATTTTGCAAAGAGCGTCGCCCGTGCGAAAGGGCTCAAGGCGGCGGTCGCGTCGCTTGCAGACGCGAAGGTGCAGCCAGCCGCGCTCGCGTCTGTGCGGAGTCCGGCGAAAGCTGGTGGAACGCTTGTCGCGCTTCTGCGTGGCCAAGTACCCGAGGGCTGGGAAGGAGAGCTTTCTGCTGCCGAGCGGCGCACGCTGGCGCTCCGGTGCGTCAACACGCTTCGTGACGGCGCGTCGGCTTCGCAGCGCCGCTTCTGGGCGGATGAGGCGGAGCGAGTCGTCCGGGAGGACGGGCTGTACGACTCCTTTGAGATGATGGTCATGGCGTCCGTCCGGAGACGGCTTCTCTCCGATGGGCGCATTCCAAAGATGGTTCCCGCGAAGACGCTTCTCCCAGTGGCCGCGCGTGTGATAGCGACGGTAGCGTCGTTTGGCAGCGACCCCGAGGGCGGCTATAGGGCGGCGGAGCAGAAGCTTTCGCTTTTTGGTCCGGGTCTGCCGCCGATGCCAGAGCCATACGACGATGCGACAGAGGTGCTTGCGGCGTTCGATTCGCTTGTGCACCTGCCGCCGCTTGCAAAGCGCGAGCTTCTTACCGGGCTTAAGGAGACGATTGCGCAGGACGGCAAGGTGACGGATGACGAGGCGAACTACCTTGCCGCCGTCGCAGATGCAATCGGTGCTTACGGCTGGATGCAGATGCAAGTCCCGAAGCCGACTTCCCGCTATTGAGTCAACGGGGAGGGTTTTGGTATAATTGACTCTTCAAATGAAGACTCTCAAAGTAGTCGCGGCCGGGCTTGGCTACAAACTCCTCGAGCGCAATGGAATGCTCGAGATGGCAGGGCTCAAGTTTCACTCCGCGCCGAGCGTTTTTCCTGCCGTCACGTGCGTTGCACAGGCGTCGCTCAGGACGGGGCTCGCCCCTGCTGAGCACGGCATGGTCTCTAACGGCTGGTGGTCGGAGGACTTGAGAAAGCCGCTCTTCTGGGAGCAGAGTTCGCGCATCGTGAAGGGGCGTCGTGTTTGGACTGACCGTCGCGCCCAGGGTGGCACTGTCGGCATGTTCTTCTTTCAGCAGTCGCTTGGCGAGGAGGCCGATGTAATTGTCTCGCCAGCGCCAATCCACAAGCACGGCGGCGGCATGGTGATGAGCTGCTACACGAAGCCGACGGGCATGGCGCCGATCCTCGAGAAGCTCTGCGGCAAGTTCCCGCTTTGGCGCTACTGGGGGCCGCTCGCGTCGCCGAAGGTCGGCAGGAAGTGCGTCAGCTGGTTCGAGGCGATGACCGACGCGCACGATGTCGACGAGGCGTATCTGTACCTCCCGACTCTCGACTACGCGGCGCAGAAATCAGGCCCCGACTCGCCTGCGGCGCAGGCGGCGCTGAAGGAGTTTCGTCGCCAGCTTGAGCGTGTTGCGGACATTTGCATGCGCCGCGGCTGCGAACTCAAGGTGGTCGGAGACTACGAGATAACCGAGGTGACGGCCGAGCCGGTCCGCCCGAATGTCGTCCTTCGCCGCAACGATCTTTTCAAGACGCGCACCGTCGCCGGGATGTCTTATCCCGACTTCTACCAGTCGACGGCGTTTGCGATGTGCGACCACGAGTTCTGCGTCGTCTACGGTGAAGAGAGGGCAAAGGCCGTGGAGCTTCTGCTTGCGACTGGCGACTACGAGCTCCCGTCTCCCAACTTTCAACTTTCAACTCTCAACTTTCAACTCCTTCTCGCCAGAGAAGGATCGTGGTGCGACTATGCCTGGTGGACTGATAAGCGCGAAGCGCCGGACTTTGCGTCGCACGTCGACATCCACAACAAGCCGGGCTACGACCCGAAGGAGCTTTTCTTTTTCAACAGGGGAATCGTCAAGGGAACACACGGACGCAAATGCGCTGTTGCACAATCGGAGTAAAAATGAAACTGAGAAACTTCTCGCCAATCGTAATTTCGCTTCTCGTGGGCGCGGCTATCGGCTTCTGCCTCGGCCCTATGTCATCGCCCTCGCCTGCCCCTGCGCCCGAACCCGAGGCAAAGCCCGAGCAGGCGCAGCGTCCGCGCAATGGCGACGACGGCGAACGTGCGGCGAACCGCGCTCTTCGCGCCCGCATCAAGGAACTCGAGGACATGCTTGCGAAGCAGGGCATCGAAGTCGAGAAGATGAAGGAAGAAGAGACGACGAGGCGGGATCGGGGACCGCGGAACTGGGACTTCCGCGCGGACATGGAGCGTCTCAAGAAGGAGGAGCCCGAGCGCTACGCGCAGATAACCAACAGCATGGCGCAGTTCCGCCGCCACCGTCTCGAGCGCGCACAGTCGAAGATCGACTTTCTTTCGTCGATCGACACGTCGCGCATGTCGCCTGCGATGCTCAAGGTTCATTCGGATCTCCAGGACATGATCGAGAAGCGCGAGGCCGTCGAGGAGAAGATGCGCGGGTTCATGGACATGACGGAGGAGGAAAGGCGCGAGGCCTTTCAGGAGATCGGCGAGATCGACGGCAAGATCCGTGAACTCAGCAGGGCGGAGCGCGACAATCTCCTTGTCCAGACGGCAGAGGCGCTGGGATTCCAGGGCGACGACGCGGCCGAGATAATAGACACGGTCAAGAGCATATACGAGGCGACCGACTCCGGCTGGGGCTGGGGCGGACCTGGGGGTGGCGGCAGGCGCGGTGGGCGCGGCGGGCGCGGCGGCCCAGGCGGAAGGGGAGGAAACCGCTGACATGAAATCGGTACAGGAAATCGTCGATCTCGCGAGCGCCTACTACGGTAGTGCCGTCCTCTTCGCCGCCATCGACTGCGACGTGTTCGAGAAGGTCGAGGCGGGAACGCTCGACACGAGTTGCCGCGGCATGCGGCTTCTCGCGGACGCGTGTGTCGCGGAAGGGCTTCTTGAAAAGCGTGAGGGAAAATACTTCAACACCCAGGCTGGCAAGATGGCGCTGATCCCCGGTGGACCTGCCGATCTCACGAAGGCGATTCGCTATAACCGCGACGTTTATCCCGCGTGGGGGAAACTCGCGGAACTTGCTAAGACCAGTCGCCCCGTCGAGAAGCCGGAGATCCACCTCGGAGAGGACGCGGCGCGCACAAAGGCGTTTGCCGCATCGATGTTCGGCCGCGCGATGGGCATCGGCAAGGGCATCGTCCCGATGCTTGGCGGGCTCTCGGGGAAGATCCTTGATCTCGCGGGAGGCCCGGGCGCGTATGCGATACTCATGTGCCAGGCGAATCCATCCGCGACATGCGTGACGGTAGACCTAAAGGCGATTGCCGCCGAGGCGAAGGGCTATGTCGAGAAGTTCGGCCTTGGTGGCCGCATCGAATGCCGCGCTGGCGACTACCATACGGACGAATACGAGCAGGAGGCCTACGATGTCGTGACGATTTTCGGCGCTCTCCATCAGGAGTCGCCGGAGCAGATAGTCGACATATTGAAGTGCGCGAACAGGGCGCTCAAGCCGGGCGGGCGGCTCTTCGTCCTCGACATGATGACAGACGCGACGCACACCGCACCAAAGTTCTCCGCTCTCTTCGCCGTAAACATGGCGCTCACGACCGAGAACGGCTGGGTGTTCTCCGACGAGGAACTCAAGGGATGGATGCGCGAGGCGGGCTTCACTCCGGGCGAGACGCGTCCCGTTCCGCCGCCGATGCCGCATTGGCTCGTAGAGGCGGTGAAGTGAGATGGCGGCGAAGGGCGGAGCCGTCGGTTTCTTCGATTCAGGGCTCGGGGGGCTTTGCATTCTCGATGCCTTTAAGGCGCTCTGCCCGCATGAGTCGACGATATATATCGCGGACTCAAAGAACTGCCCTTATGGGAACAAGCCTGCTGCGGAGATAGTCAAGCTTGCAGAGTCGAATACTCGGCGGCTTCTTCGTCGTGGCTGTAAGATGGTAGTCGTTGCCTGCAATACTGCGACTGCCGCCGCGATAGACTTCCTTCGCGAGCGCCATCCAGAGGTGCCGTTTATCGGCATCGAGCCGGCAGTAAAGCCCGCCGCGCTTCGCTCTAAGACAGGCGTCGTCGGTGTGCTTGCGACTGCGGGGACTTTCGGCGGTCGGCTCTACAACGAGACGAAGGCGAAGTTCGCCAAGGACGTCACGGTAATCGCCACCGTCGCCGACGAGTTTGTTGAACTCGTCGAACGCAAGGAGATTTCTGGTGCGGCTGCAGAGCGTGTCGTTCGCGCGAGAATAGAGCCGCTCCTAAAGGCCGGCTGCGACAAGATCGTCCTTGGCTGCACCCATTTCCCGCACCTGAAGCCGCTCATCGAGAAAATCTGCGACGGCCGCGCCGAGGTAATCGATCCCTCCGACGCTGTCGCCCGTCAGGCAAAGCGCGTCCTTTCCGCTCGCGGTCTAGCAGCACCTGCGTCCTCGAAGCCCTCGCACATCTTCATTCGAACATGACGCCGGCAGAGTTCATCGATGACCCTAACTGGGCGGACTTCCTTCCCGAAATGGACAGGGCGACGCGCGTGCGTGCGCTTCCTACGCACGAGGACTGCTCGCGCATCGACGCCGAGTCAGCCGCGATGCACCTGAGGCGCGGCGGAACGCTTGGCCGAATGGACGGCTACGAGGAACGCCCTGGGCAGATCGACATGCTCTCCGCAATCGTCCGCGCGTTCAACTCGCGCGAGCATCTGATGATAGAGGCGGGAACGGGCGTCGGGAAGTCGCTCGCCTACCTCGTTCCCTCGATCCTCTGGGCCGCGACGAACGACACTCCAGTCGTCGTCTCGACTGCGACGCGCAACTTGCAGAGCCAGTTGATCGGCTCTGACATTCCGCGCGCTCTTGAAATCCTCGGTGACGGCGCGGCGAAGTTCAAGGTTGCGCTTTTGAAGGGTCGCGCAAACTACCTCTGCCTCCGCGCCGTTGGCGATTTCTTCGCGCCCGGGTTCTGGACGATGTCGAAGGAGGAGCAGGACGAGATGCCGCACTTCATCGACTGGCTCAAGTCGACGCCCGACGGCGATCTCGACCAGTACGAGGGGCTTCAGCGCAGTTTGCTTGTCTGCCCCGGCGAGGAGTGCAGTGGGAGGCACTGCCCGTTCTACTCGCGCTGCTTCGTCTACCGTGCGCGGAAAAAGGCGGCGGAAGCGGATCTTATCGTCGTCAACCATTCGCTCGTTCTCGCGGAAGCGGCTGGCGGCAACGCCGCCATTCTCCCCGCCTACGGGCGTCTCGTGCTCGACGAGGCACACAATCTCGAGGACATAGCGACCGATGCCCTGAGCAGCGAGTTTTCAATGCCGGAACTGACGCGTCTCCTTAATCGGCTCATTCGCCGCGGCAAGGGGCGGCATGGTCGTGCGGGTGGAATTCTCGCGTCGGTAGAGCGCCAGCTTGCGAAGGGCGTGCTTGCAAGAACAGACGTCGGCGAACACGTTCGTCGGCTTCTCACCGATGCAACGAGTCTCGTGGTGCGCATCGTCGACGCGGCAGACGAGATACTCGAACTCGCGGAACGCGAGGTGCTTGCCGACCACACGCGCGACATTGTCCGCTACAAGGGGCCGATCAACGTGAAGGACGCACACCTTCGCTTCGACGACGCTGTCGCGCAGATGGTTACGCTTCTTCACGACCTCGGCGACACGCTCGAGAATTCCGCTGCGCCAGGCGAACTTAATTTCTGCGCCGACCTCGCCACGCAGGTAGGCGGCATCGCGGAGAGTTTCGTCGCTTTTGCGAACGAAGTCGACTTCGTCCTAAAGGGCGCGGACGACGCGCATGTCTGCTGGGCTGAGCGCATGCGGCTCGAGAAGCGTCGTCGCTATGTGCGGCTCGTCGCCGCGCCGCTTTCGGTCGCGGATGCACTCAGGAAGATGCTCTACGACCTAAAGGACTCGGTCATTCTCTCGTCTGCGACTTTGCGTGTCGGCAACGACTTTAAGTACATGTGCCGCCGCCTCGGCTTCTGCGACGCGGCAAATGTGCCGCCGACTGAATCGCGGTTCCGCTGCCTCACGGCGACTTCGCCGTTCGACTACTTCAGGCAGTGCCTTGTGTTGGCGCCAGACTGCCTGCCCGATCCATCTGCGGATTCCGCCGGATATTCGGCAGCTCTCGCCGCGCTTCTCAAGGATCTCTTCTCTGCGACGAACGGGCGCGCGCTCGTCCTATTCACGAGCTACGAGATGATGAAGGCCGTCGCGGACAACGCGGCGATTTCGCTCGCGGAAGCTGGCATACGCCTGCTCGTGCAGGGCGAGGGGCTTTCGCGCGAATCGATGACTCAGGCGCTCAAGGCGGATTCCAATATTGTCCTTTTCGGCGCGCAGTCGTTCTGGGAGGGCGTCGACGTCGCGGGAGAGGCGCTTTCGTGCGTCGTCATCGCTCGCCTTCCGTTTGCGCAGGTCGGTGACCCGATAGTCGAGGCGCGTGGCGAGAGGGTCGAGCGCGAGGACGGGAGTTCCTTCCGAGACTACACGCTGCCCGAGGCGGTGATACGCTTCCGTCAGGGTTTTGGGCGGCTTATCCGTACGAAGCGCGACCGCGGTGTCGTGGTGGTGACCGATCCTCGTCTCGTCACGAAGAACTACGGCGCGGTGTTTCGCAAGTCGATCCCCGCCTCCGTCCACACTGTCGCCTCGCAGGACGAACTTCTCAGCCGCACCAGCGACTTCTTCGCGGAATAGCCGCAAAATCTTACGTGCCGTCTTGCGGTGACGGGGTGCCAGATGGTATAATTACCACTACACAACGGAGCAACGCATGAAGAAGATACTTGGACTCGTAATTAGCCTCACAATCATCAGCGGCGCATGTGCCGCGGTGCTTGCGTACGTCAACTCAATCACGGCAGAGCCAATCAAGGCGACGGCCGAGAAGGCAAAGGAAGCCGCGAAGCTCGCCGTTCTATGCGGCGAGGAGGGGTATACCGCCGAGGGCCGCTCCAACGAGGGATACGGCGGTGACATCGTCCTCATGGTCGGCTTCAAGAAGGACAAGAAGACCGTCATTTCCTACAAAGTGCTTCAGGCGACCGAGACCCCCGGCCTCGGCATGAAGCTCAAGGCGCCCGAATTCGCCGACCAGTTCGTCGGCAAGGACGGCTCTTCGCTCAAGGTGAAGAAGGACGGCGGCGAGATCGAAGCGATCACGTCCGCGACGATCACCTCCCGCGCCGTCTGCAAGGCGATTGCCGACGCGCAGAAGAATCTTTAGTAGGCAGGCGGCTCGCCCGAAGAGGGCATTGCCACAACATCACGAAAGGACAAGGTCAATGGCCTCGAAAAAGACGTTCATAAACGACGACTACCTTCTCACGACAAAGGCGGCGAAGGAACTCTACCACCGCCATGCGGAGAAGATGCCCATCATCGACTACCACTGCCACCTCCCGCCAGTGGAGATTGCCGAGGACAAGCGCTGGACAGACATTGCGGACGTGTGGCTTGGCGGCGACCACTACAAGTGGCGTCAGATGAGGTCGAACGGCTTCGAGGAGCGTCTCTGCTCAGGGCGCGGCAAGGACGGCTGCGCGTCGGGCTGGGAGAAGTTCGAGGCATTCGCGAAGTCGATGGAGCGCATGGTCAAGAACCCGCTCTTCGACTGGTCGCATCTCGAGCTCGCGCGCTACTTTGGCGTGACCGAGCGACTTTCCGGGGCGAGCGCGAAGCGCATCTACGAGAAGTGCAACCGCGGGCTCAAGGCGAAGTGGTTCTCCGCGCGCGGGCTCATGAAGAAGTCGAACGTCAAGGTTGTCTGCACGACGGACGATCCAGTCGACTCGCTCGAGCACCATCTCGCGATTGCGAAAAAGCCGTTCTGGACGCAGATACGCCCGGCGTGGCGCAGCGACAAGGCGTCGAAGGTCGAGAACCTGAAGGCCTGGAACGAATGGATCGACAAGCTCTCCAAGGCCGCGAAGATGCCGGTCAAGACGATGGACGACTTCCGCGAGGCGATGGCGAAGCGCCATGCGTTCTTCGAGAAGGCGGGGTGCGTAGTTTCCGACTACGGCATAACCGAGGTCTTCGCCGCTCCCTACACCGAGCAGGAGCTCAAGGCGATCTTCAAGAAGGCGCGCGCCGGCAAGAAGCTCACGCCGCAGGAGGCGCTCAAGTTCAAGAGCGCGTGGCTCTACGAAGGGCTTAAGGCCGACGCGAAGTCGAACTGGTCGACGCAGCTCCACTACAACTGCCTCCGCGACCTCAACGGCGCGATGTATGACGTGATGGGGCCCGACACCGGCTTCGACGCAATCGGCGACTGGTCGGTTACCGAGTCGCTTGCGCGTCTCTTCGACCGCCTCGAACGCGAAGACTCGCTTCCTCGCTGCATCCTCTACTCCCTCAACCCGAAGGACAACGAGATGCTTGCGACTGTCATGGGATGCTTCCAGAAGGCCCCGTACCGCGGCAAGATTCAGCTCGGCGCGGCGTGGTGGTTCCTTGACCAGAAGGACGGCATGAGAAAGCAGATCGAGGCGCTCGCGGCGCTCGGCTCGCTCGGCAACTTCGTCGGCATGCTCACCGACTCGCGCTCGTTCCTCAGCTACACGCGCCACGAGTACTTCCGCCGTCTCCTCTGCCAGAAGCTTGGCGAGGAAGTCGAGAAGGGCGAGATCCCGAACGACCTCAAGTGGCTTGGCGGGATCGTCGAGGATATCTCGTTCAACAACGCCAACCGCTACTTTGGATTCGGCGCATGATAATCAATCCGAACGACAACGTCGAGATTCGCGAGGACGGGCACAAGTACGCGCTCCGCGACATCGCCGAGGGCGAGAACATCGTCAAGTACGGCATGCCGATCGGCCACGCGACAAAGCCGATCGCGAAGGGCGAGCACGTCCATGTCCATAACGTGAAGACGAACCTCGGCGAAGTGCTCGAGTACAAATACGAGCCGGACGAGGCCGCTATCAACGGCTGGAAGACGGTCGAGCCGAAGGAGACTTTCCTCGGCTACCGCCATTCCGACGGGCGCGTCGGCATTCGCAACGACATCTGGGTCATTCCTCTTGTCGGCTGCGTGAACCGCCTCGCCGAGCGTCTCGCGCAGTCGTGCGGCGGTCTCGCGCTGACGCACCCCTACGGATGCTCGCAGATGGGCAAGGACCACGAGACGACGGCGAATATGCTCGCGCAGTTCTGCCATCACCCGAACGCGGGCGGCGTGCTCGTCGTCTCTCTCGGCTGCGAGAACAACACACTCGAGAGTTTTGCCGAACGACTTGGTTTTGACGGCAAGACTTTTGATCATGAAAAGGGCACGTTCAAACCACGCAACCCCGCAGCTTTTCAACCTTTCAACCCTTCAACTTTTCAACCCTTAAACATCCGCTTCATGAAAGCGCAGGACCCGGGCGACGAATATGAGCGTGGGCTTGAGCTTCTCAAGGAACTTGACGCGGCGCGTCCGAAGGAGCGCGTCGAAGTCTCGGTGCGGGAGCTTGTGGTTGGTCTTAAGTGCGGCGGGTCCGACGGGTTTTCGGGGCTCACCGCGAATCCGCTCGTCGGGCGTTTCTCTGACTGGCTTGCCGCGCGCGGCGGAGCGACGGTGTTAACCGAGGTGCCGGAGATGTTTGGTGCGGAGACGCTTTTGATGAAGCGCTGCCGCACGCGTGCCGTCTTCGACAAGTGCGTAGAGATGATCAACGGCTTTAAGGACTACTACACCTCGCACAACCAGGTGTGCTACGAGAACCCGAGCCCGGGCAACAAGGCGGGCGGCATCACGACGCTCGAGGACAAGTCGCTCGGCTGCGTACAGAAGGGCGGCTCGTCGCCTGTCGAGGACGTGCTCCTGTACGGCGAGAGCGTTAAGGCGCACGGGCTTTCGCTCATGACGGGACCTGGAAACGACCTCGTCGCGTCTACGGTGCTTGCCGCGGCAGGTTGCCACCTGATACTTTTCACGACTGGGCGTGGCACCCCCTTCGGGTGCGTCATTCCCACGATGAAGGTGGCTACGAACGACACGCTCGCCGCGAACAAGCCCAACTGGATTGACTGGAACGCAATGTCGAATCCCGATGTTGAGGAGTTTGCGAAGAAGGTTCTTGCCGTCGCCTCTGGCGAGAAGGCGAAGAACGAGTTAAGCGGCGCTCAGGGTATCGCAATCTTCAAGGACGGCGTTACGCTGTAGGTGGAATGGGATGAGGGTCTTCGCGCTTCTCTTCCTGGCGTTTTTGGCGAGTGGTGCGTCGGCCATCGACATCTCCAACCGCTACAGAAGCCCGCGAAACGCCGAGCGGAGAGTGCGAAAGTCCACCGAACTCATCGTTCTCCACACAACCGAGGCCCCGGCAAGGAGTTCGCTCAACAAGCTTTGCGAGCGCGGCGAGGCGCATTACTGCGTCACCGAGGTCGGCACAATCTACCGCATCATTGACCGCGACCGCGTCGCGTTCCATGCAGGCCGCTCGATGTGGAATGGCAAGGAGGACGTTGACGAGTTCTCGGTCGGCATAGAGTGCGTCGGTTACCACGACAAGGCGATGGACATGGTGCAGATCCGCGCGATACGCGATCTCGTGAAGGAGCTGCAGAAGATGTACAAGATTCCCGACGAGCGAGTCGTGTGTCATAGCCATGTCGCGTATGGCGCGCCCAACAAGTGGCAGAAGAAGAACCACCGCGGCAGAAAGCGCTGCGGAATGCTCTTTGCGATGCCGTCGGTGCGCACGCAGCTTGGCCTTACGAGGCGTCCGGCGAGCGACGCCGATGTGCGAGCGAAGCGGCTCGTCGTTGGAGACGACTATTTGAGGCGCGTCCTCTATGGAAGCGTTGACACGATGAAGTCCTCCTATCCGAAGACCCCGTCGCCAACGCAGGGGCAGGAAGGAGGAGGGCTCCTCTCGTGGCTGCGCGGCAACGCGAAGAAGCCCGACAATAAGAATCCAGACGCGGGGAAGCCACAGATATCGGCGAAGAACCCGCCTCCGCCGCCGCCAAAGCTTGTTCCCGCGCCGACTGCGCCTGCCGCGCCGACCTCGCCACCGAAGTCGATTGCGGAGCTCAAGTCCAGGGGCTATGTGTTCAAGGGATCGGTGACGAAGGGCGTTACTGCGAGCAAGATCGCGGGCAGCCGTTGGAACTCGAAGGACACGTATTACACGATCAGAAACAAGGTGATACCGGGTAACACAATCGACCCGGCGCACATTGAGAACGGAATGGGCATTTGGATGAAGTGAGCTATTGACGCCAGCGGACGGGTTTTGATATACTACACATCTACAAGTCATGGCCAGGTTAGCACAGTTGGTAGTGCGGCTCATTCGTAATGAGCAGGTCGGGGGTTCGAGTCCCTTACCTGGCTCCAAGATGGCGGGAGTAGATCAATTGGTTAGATCAACAGATTGTGATTCTGTGGGTTGCGGGTTCGAGTCCCGTCTCCTGCCCCATGCGAGAAAATTAGGGATAGGGGATGGCAGATGACAGTTGTTCAGTCTTTGATCGATCTTCAGGAAGTTGACGGGCGCATTCGCGAGCTCGAGCTCGAGTTGAAGGATCTTCCCCGTCGCAAGGCACAGGAAACGGCTCGGCTTTCGGGCGTCTCGGCCGACCTTCAGGCCGCAAAGGCAAATCAGGAGCTTGCAAACCAGCGCGTCAAGGGTTTTGAAGAGGACGCGAAGGCGCTTAGGGAGAAGATACAGCAGCTTAAGACGACCCAGATGGGGCTCAAGTCGAACAAGGAGTACCAGCAGTATTCGATCCAGATCGATCTCGTCTCCCACGACCTCGAGGCGACCGAGAACAGCCAGCTTGCCGCGATGGACGACCTTCCTTCGGCTGAGGCCAGGATTGCCGACGCGCAGGCGAAGTTCGACCAGGAGGCCGGCGGCGTCAAAGCGTTTTGCGACGAGATCGACGAGCGCATCGCGGCTGTGACCGCCGAGCTCGCGGAGGCCCAGAAGGAGCGCGCCGAGAAGGCGAAGCTCGTGACGGATCCGCGCTTCATGCTCTACTACGAGCGTCTGCGCACGAAGAGGTGGCCGGTTGTCGTCACGCTCACCCACGACGGCGTGTGCGACGGTTGTCATCTCGTCCAGCCGCCGAGCGTGTCGCAGCTTGTCGACCACAATGCGGGCCTCGTTGCCTGCACGATGTGCGGTCGCATCCTGTATCGCGATATTTGACAATTTCTCCTGAAGCGGCGCGCGAGCGACCGGTCGCTGCCGCAAGGCAGAGGAAAGTCCGGACTCCGCAGGGCAGAGGATCCGCTCGTCAAGGGCGGAGGGCGCACGGCAATCGTGCGCGACGGAAAGTGCCACAGAAAATAGACAGCGAAGAGTTCGCGAAGCGAGGAAGCGATTCCGAGCGCGGGAGCGAGTGAGTAAGGGCGCAAGCCCGAACGGAACGAACGACCAAGCGAGCTCCGTCATGGTGAAAGGGTGAGGCAAGAGCTCACCGGCGCGGCTGAAACGCCGCGCGCAGGGCAAACCCTCCTCGGAGCAAGATCAAATAGGGGATCGAACGGGCGGCCCGCTCGGTTGGCACCGTAAAGGATGCCATGAGATTCCGGGTTGATTGCATAGAGGAATGATCGGAGCACGTCGCAAGGCGTGTGAACAGAATCTGGCTTATTCGCCGCGCGCCGCTTCAGGAGAAAGACTCTTTCAGAAGAAAGCTTTTGCAGGGAGTCCTGCATCTGGAAGGGTGGGCGATACTGGACTCGGACCAGTGACCCCTACCGTGTGAAGGTAATGCTCTAACCAACTGAGCTAATCGCCCTAGGGTGAAAAACGCGGATAGTATACCATACTCTGCCGATGCTTTCAAGTAGCCGCCGACGCCGAATTATATGATATAATATCCCGACTATGAAGATTACCGATGACATTCTCTATGTCGGCGTCAACGACCACGACGTCGATCTCTTCGAGGGCCAGTTCGAGGTTCCGCTCGGCATGGCCTACAATTCCTATGTAGTCAAAGGCGAGAAAGTCGCCGTGATGGATACGGTCGACGCGCGCTTCGGCGACGAGTGGCTGAAGAACGTCGCAGCCGCGACCGACAAGGTCGACTATCTCGTCGTCCACCACATGGAGCCCGACCACTCCTCGAACATCGCGCGCTTTGCAGAGGCGTACCCGAATGCGAAGATCGTCTCTTCAATGCAGGCGTTCGCGATCATGAAGAACTACTTTGGCACCGATTTCGCCGACCGTCGCGTCGTCGTCAAGGAAGGCGACACGCTCGACCTCGGCGGGCACACGCTTGCGTTCGTCGGCGCGCCGATGGTGCACTGGCCCGAGGTGGTCGTCAGCTACGACACGGCGACGAAGACGCTTTTCTCCGCCGACGGCTTCGGCAAGTTCGGCGCGAACGACAAGGTCGATCCCGAGGGGTGGGACTGCGAGGCGCGTCGCTACTACTTCGGCATCGTCGGCAAGTTCGGCATGCAGGTGCAGACGCTTCTCAAGAAGGCGGCGACGCTCGACATCGCGCGCATCTGCCCGCTTCACGGTCCTGTGCTTCAGACGCCCGAGGAAATCGCCCATGTCGTCAAGCAGTACCAGACCTGGAGCTCCTACGGCGTCGAGACCGAGGGCGTATGCGTTGCCTATACTTCTGTCTACGGCCACACCAAGGCCGTTGTCGAGAAGTTCTGCGAGATCCTTAAGGCGAAGGGCTGCCCGAAGGTCGCCTGCGCCGATCTCGCGCGCGACGACATGTACGAGACGATCGAGGATGGCTTCCGCTACGGGCGGCTCATCCTTGCGACGACGACTTACAACACCGGAATCTTCCCGAAGATGGAGGAGTACATCCGCCATCTCCTTCGGCGCAACTACCAGAACCGCAAGGTCGGCTTCATTGAGAACGGCTCGTGGGGCCCGATGGCGGCGAAGGGCATGAAGGACCTTCTCTCCGCCGCTAAGGGGCTCTCGTTCTGCGAGGCGACCGTCACGGTGAAGGGCGCGATGACGGACGACACCGTCGCGCAGCTCGAGAAGCTTGCCGATGAAATACTGAAGTAGCATTAGTCGCTGCACGTAAGATGAGAAACAGGGTCGCCGAGCACGTCGCAGCGCTGCCGAAGAGCGGGATAAGGAAGTTCTTCGACATCGTTGCCCAGTCGAAGGACATTGTGTCCCTCGGCGTCGGCGAGCCTGACTTCGACACGCCCTGGCACATTTCACGCGCCGCGGTCACCTGTCTCGAGAACGGCGGCACTCACTACACCTCAAATCTCGGAACGCCCGAGCTGAGGCAGGCGATATGCCGCTATCTCGACCGCCGCTTCTGCGCGAAGTTTGACTGGAAGTGCGAGGTGCTTGCGACGGTGGGCGTTTCCGAGGCGATAGACCTCGCGATACGCGCCATTTGCTCTCCTGGCGACGAAGTGCTCTACCACGAGCCGTGCTTCGTGTCGTATGCGCCGACGATCCGCCTCGCCCATGCAGTTCCCGTCTGCGTCGAGACGCGTGTTGAAGACGAGTTCCGCCTTACAGTCGACGCGCTTGAGAAGAAGGTCACGCCGAAGACTAAGGCCGTGCTACTGAACTTTCCCTGCAACCCGACTGGCGCGACGCTTTCGCGCGACGACATGGCGGCGATCCTCGACTTCTGCGAAAGCCACGACATAATTCTTCTTGCGGACGAAGTCTACTCGGAGCTTAACTACGAGATAGAAGGCGAGACGGACGCGACATCCGGGACAAACGGGACGTTGCCGTCGTTTGCGGCGTTTCCGGAATACCGTGACCGCGTGATTCTGCTGAACGGCTTTTCGAAGTCGTGGGCGATGACAGGCTACCGCCTCGGCTATGCATGCGGGCCTACCGACGTCATCGACGCGATGATGAAGATTCACCAGTACGGCATAATGTCCGCGCCGACGCTCGCGCAGGCGGCGGGAGTCGAAGCGATGGACTTCGGCGACAAAGACGTTGACCGCATGCGCCGCGAATACAAGAAGCGCCGCGACTGGCTCGTTCCAGTGCTTAACGACATGGGTCTCAAGACGCTTATGCCGAAGGGCGCGTTCTACCTTTTCGTCGACGTGCGTTCCACTGGGCTTACCGACGAGGAATTTGCGCTGAAGCTCCTTAAGGAGTTTGGCGTTGCCTGCGTTCCTGGCACCGCGTTTGGCGCATGTGGCGCAGGGTTCGTCCGCATGTCCTACGCGACGTCGCTCGACAAGATCAAGCTCGCGGCATCGCGCATCGCGAAGATGCTGAAGTCGATTTCGTAGGTGACGTCATGCGCGGCGAACGGACAGTGCTTGTGACTGGCGGTACGAAGCGCATCGGCAAGGCGATCGCCGACGCCTTGCGCGCCGATGGATGGCGTGTCATAACGAGTTCCCACCGCGAAGACTCAGGCGCAGATATTGTCGCCGACCTTGTGGAGCCGCTTGGCGCGGCAAAGCTATACTCAGCGTGTCTGCGGATGCTTGGCGGCAACCCGCCTGACGCTCTCGTCAACAACGCGGCGCTTTTCGTTGGTGACGATGCGACGATTGAGGCTGTTAATTTCGAGGCGCCGCGCAAGCTCACGACTTTGATGGCAGGGCGGGAGACTGGGCGTGGCGCTGTCGTGAACATTCTCGACTGCCGCGTGCTTGGCGGGATGGAGCCGCGCGATGCATACGAAAAGTCGAAGTGCGAACTTCTTGAGAACACCACAAAATCCGCAGCGCTTTTTGCCGACACTATTCGCGTAAACGCTGTCGCTCCCGGTCCTGTGATTGCGCCGGAGGGCGTGAGCGAGAAGGCGGGCGAGATGCCGCTTGGAAGGCCACGACTTGAAGACGTCGCCTGCGCAGTCGTCTTTCTTCTCGAGGCAAACGCCACAACTGGCTGTATCATCCCAGTCGACGGCGGACAATCCGCATTGGGCGACAATCGACTCGAGTGAAGATGTGGAGACTTGCACACACGACGTAAAGGATAGTCGCAGGTGTGCGCTCCCTATTGCAAGGCGCGGGAGGATTATGATATAATACGTCACAAATACATGACGTAAAACGCGTTTAGTGTTTATTGTGTTGCAAAGTTGTGACCGTATGAATATGATTGATGACATGAATGACGAAGCTTTGCTGCAAGAAGTTGGGCGAAGGATAGCATTTCTTCGCCGCTCTTCGCAGATAAAGCAAGAAGAACTTGCCGAAAAGGCGGGTATCTCTCGTTATGCTCTCTCTCGCCTGGAAAATGGTGCCGGAGGCATTAGACTGGAATCGTTTTTGTCTGTCTTGCGCAGTTTGAACGTTCTAAACAGGTTGTCAGTTGTGCTGCCAGAACCGACATTGACGCCGATTCAGCTTGTTGAATTAGAGAAAAAGTCGCATGAGGAACTGCCAAAGCGCATTCGCACGCGACGCAGTTCGCCTAATCGTGTGTGGGGCGATGGAACGTCTGTAGCGTAGTTTGCGGGAAGGAGAAAACAAATGCACAATGCTGCCAATGTCTATTTGTGGGGAACTCATGTCGGAACTGTTTCGCTTCAGGACGGCAATCCAATTGCGGCGTTTCAATACACTGATGCGTTTCGCGGCATGGGGGTTGAAATCTCGCCTGTAAGAATGCCGCTTTCTCCCGCTGTTTTTTCGTTCCCCGACTTGCCGATACAGTCTTTTCACGGGCTTCCCGGGCTTTTGTCCGATTCGCTTCCCGACAAGTTCGGGAACAAGGTCATAGCCGCGTGGCTGCGCGAGCAGAACAAGAGCCCCGAAGACCTTAACGTAATTGACCGGCTTTGCTATGCGGGGCGGCGAGGGATGGGCGCGCTGGAATATCGTCCGGCGCTTCTTGACGAGGACGATGTGAGCGAGCGCGTCACGGTCGAGGCGTTGTCTGAACTTGCCGACAGGGTGTTGCAGATGCGAGAGGATGCAAAAGCCGCTTTGATTCCCGGCATGAACGAATATTCCTCCATCCTCAAGGTCGGGTCGTCGGCGGGCGGGGCGCGCGCGAAGGCGATCATCGGCTGGAACGAGGAGACTGGCGAGGTGAGGTCCGGGCAGGTAAAGCTGCCCGATGGCTTTGGCTACTGGCTCATCAAGTTCGACGGACTTGTCGGCAACGGCGACAAGGAGGGCGACGACAAGTGGGGCTACGGGCGCGTCGAATACGCCTACCACCTGATGGCGCGCGCGGCTGGCATCAAGATGTCGGAATGCCGCCTATGGAACAAGCGCCACTTCATGACGCGCCGCTTCGACCGTCTCGCGGACGGCGGCAAACTCCACATGCAGACGCTCGGCGCAATGGCGCACCTTGACTTCAACGACCCCGTGTCGCATTCCTACGAGCAGGCCTTTCGCGTAACCCGCCGCGTAGTGAACGATGCGCGCGCCAACGAACAGCTTTTCCGCCGCATGGCGTTCAACGTGCTCGCCTGGAACTGCGACGACCATGTTAAGAACATATCCTACCTCATGGACCGCGCCGGCGAATGGACTCTCGCGCCCGCCTACGACGAGTGCTATGCGTACAACCCTGCGGGCGACTGGACTTCCCGCCACCAGATGGCCGTTAATGGCAAGCGCTTCGAGATCACCGACGACGACATCCTCGCCTGCGCCCGGTTCGCCAACATGCGCGAGCGCAAGGCGCGCGCGGTTCTGGATGAGGTGCGCGCGGCCGTGCGCGAATGGCCGCGCTTCGCCGTCGAGGCGGAGGTCCGCGACGACTTCGCCGCCGAAATAGCGAAGACGCTCGGCTGCACAAGATAGGCAAGGACGCAGGACTTGTGCGGATGTACGAGTAGCCCGTTTCAGTAGGCGAGGCGAAGTTCGTCAAGCGTGCGGGCGATTTTGATGACTGGCCAAAGACGCTTCCAGCGCGGGAGGTCCTTCCAGTAGGCGATAAGTTCCTTCATGCGCCCAAGGACTGGAGAGGGGCCGCACAGTTCCGCCGTCGAGGCGTCGATGTATTTTGAAAGGAGCTCCCCTATATCGTCGCGCATCCCAAGCTGGCGAATAAACGCCCGCCCGATCATTACACTCTGTGTCTTTGTGTCTCTGTGTGATACTCTTGATTCGCAATCTTGCTCACACGGAGCCATGTGGGGTTGAAGCGGCAAGTCGCCATTCGCCACGATTGGCATCTTTGCGACGGCGGCGACTTTCTTGAACGACTCCCAGTCGCACTCGCCGCCGTACATCTGCCGCGCGTTTCGCGCATGGACGGTGAGGAACCTGAGCGGAAAGGAATTGAGCATCGGCATAAGCGCGAGCAACTCGTCGTTCTTGTCGAAGCCAAGTCGCGTCTTCACGGAGAACTTTCCCTCGCCCATCGTCTCGCAGCCGACGGCGATCATCTTCTCGAGTACGGCGGGAGTCCTCAAAAGCCCGCTGCCGCGCCCCTTGTTCCTCACCATCGGATATGGGCAGCCGCAGTTGAGGTCTGCGGTGTCGTAGCCGGCTTCCTTTATCCGTAAAAGGCACGCGCGCAAAGATTCTGGATCTTTTCCAATGAATTGTGGAGTGACTTTGATTTGGTCACACAGAGATGGCGAGCCGCAGAACGAGTTGGAGGTTTGAGTTGGAGTTGGAGAATGGGATCGTGTCAATTCGCGATCCTTCAGCGGATCGAAGCCGGGGGTTGCCGAGAGGAACGGCGTTATGGCCTCGGTGAAGCCGGCCTCGCGTATCTGCTCCGCGAAAACCTCGCGGAAGCATCGTATCGTCACGCCTCGAAGTGGAGCCAGGATCGTCATGTCCGCACATTATGGCAAAGTTGGCGTGTTATCGTCAAGCCGTGGCCTCTGCCGCAACGCAGCCGAATTTGGTATAATCTGCACATGAGCAAATTACACCTCGGCGTTCTTGGGTCCGGCGCGGGCTCGAACATGCAGTCAATAGTCGACGCAATCGAAGCGGGCACGCTCGATGCGGAAATCAAGCTCGTCCTTGCAGACGTCCCAGACGCGAAGATATTGGATCGCGCGAAGAAGCACAACATCCCGTGCCAGTATCTCGACTGCGCTCCGTGGAAGACGAAACTGGAAGGCCCGGCGGAAGACCGCTGCATCGAGCTTCTGAAGGGCGCCGGCGTAGACACTGTCGTTCTCGCGGGCTTCATGCGCATCGTGAAGCCCAAGCTGCTCGCCGCGTTCCCGAACCGCGTTCTCAACATCCACCCCGCGCTTCTGCCCGCGTTCCCCGGCGTCCACAGCTGGACGCAGGCGCTCGACTACGGATGCAAGGTCGCGGGCGTGACGGTGCACTTTGTTGACGCGGGAACGGACTCAGGTCCCATTATCGTCCAGAAGGCGGTGCCAGTCCTCGAAGACGACACGCCCGAGTCGCTCCATGCGCGAATCCAGGTGCAGGAGCACATCGCGTTCCCAGAGGCGCTCAACATCATCGCGTCGGGCAAGTATCGTGTCGAAGGTAGAAGAGTGAGAATAGGATAAGCAATGAAGAAATCCTTGCTGCTCCTTGGCTTTGTCGTTGCGCTTGCCGCGCAGGCGGAATTTGTTCGGGGCTGGTTGACCACGACGTTACCGACTGGAGAGGAAACGGTCGAGGTCGAGGCGGAGTGGTTTGAGGACTATGGTGGATGGGTCAACGACACCCAGTTCATGGACCAGATGGGCTCGCCATATCTCCTCGCCCACGGGCTCGGCAAGCCTGTCGCCGACGCTAAGACGACGTTCACCGCGAACGGCGGAAAGTACAATGTCTGGGTGAGGACGAAGAACTGGACTAGTCCGTGGCATCCCGATGTCGGCGCGGGCACATTCAAACTTGTCGTCAACGGAAAGCCGCTGCCGAACCTTCTCGGCTGCCAGGGGAAGGGCGAATGGCTTTGGGTCAAAGCGGACAACGTGACGCTGAAGAACGGCAAGAACACGCTCGCCCTGCACGACTGCGACGGTTTCGACGGACGCGTCGACGCGATTTTGTTTTCAACGTCGGCGCGACCGATGCCGATTGTCGACGAGTTTGAGTCAAGCCGTGCTGCCGGGAAAGTCGGCTTCCGCCGGCAGACCTATGTACCCAATCCCGAGTCTCTGCCCAAGTTCGACCTCTGTGTCGTTGGCGGCGGCATTGCGGGAATATGCACGGCGGTCTCGGCCGCGCGGCTCGGACTTTCCGTCGCGCTTGTCCATGACCGACCCGTTCTTGGCGGCAACAATTCTTCAGAGGTGCGCGTCCATCTCGGCGCGTACCAGAACATTCCGCCATATCCTCGGCTTGGCGACGTTCTTGCTGAGTTCGGGCCGAAGCGCGGCGGGAACGCCGAGCGCGCCGCGAACTACGAGGACGAGAGGAAACTCGCGATAATCAAGGCGGAGAAGAACATACGCCTCTTCCTCAACGAGCATGTGAACGGAGTGAAGACAAACGAAACGGGACGCATTCTCTCTGTTCGCTCCATCAATACGAAGACTGGCGTCGCGACCTGGTTCGAGGCGGCGAACTTCGCGGACTGCACAGGCGACGGCTCGGTCGGATATCGCGCCGGCGCAGACTTCCGCATGGGGCGCGAGGCGAAGAGCGAGACGAACGAACCAGACGCGCCCGAGAAGCCGGACATGATCACGATGGGTGCGTCCGTCCAGTGGTATGCGGAGAAGGCCGATGGCGACGCGGCGTTTCCGGTGCGTCCGTGGATGCTGAAGACAATCAACGAGCAAAACTGCTCGCCGCACTTGAAGGGCGACTGGTGGTGGGAAGCTGGGCTCGGCCGCGACCAGATCAAGGAGGCGGAGTACATCCGCGACTACGGGCTTCTCGTCGCGTTCTCCAACTGGGCGTTCGTCAAGAACGGCTACTCCAAGAAGGACTTGTTCGCGGACAAGGAGCTCAAGTGGGTCGCGTATAATGCTGGCCGTCGCGAGTCGCGTCGACTGCTCGGCGACTTCATCCTCGACCAGAACCACCTGCGAAACAAGGACTTCCAGCCGGATGGCACATGTGTGACGACGTGGACGATCGATCTGCACCTCCCCAAGACGGCGAGCGAGTCGAAGTTTGAGGGCGAGCCGTACCAGTCAAACTCGCTCAACGAGAAGATATGGCCGTATCCCGTGCCGTACCGCTGCCTCTACTCGCGCAACGTGCCGAACCTCTTCATGGCGGGGCGCGACATCTCGGTGACGCACATTGCGCTCGGCACGACGCGGCTCATGCGTACCCACGGCATGATGGGCGAGGTCGTCGGCATGGCGGCGAGCATCTGCAAGAAGCACGACTGCGACCCGCGCGACGTCTACAAGTCTCACTTAGACGAGCTAAAGGCACTGATGGAGAACGGCGTCGGCGACGGGAAGAAGCATCCGCGACAAGACTACAACTGTCAGGCGTCGCTCGATCCAGACATCAAGGAGCAGTACGAGGAAAGCGTCAAGGGGAGAATTAAATGAAGGAAGAGTTCCTTGCCATAATCGAGAAGACTCTCGACGAGGTTCTACCGAAAGAAGGGGAACGCCCTGCTGAGTTGAGCGAGGCGATGCGCTATGCCGTCGGCACGGGCGGGAAGAGGATTCGCCCTCTTATTTGCCTTGCGAGCGCAGTCGCGGTCGGCGGGAGCGCAGAAGACGCGCGCTATCCTGCGGCGGCGATAGAACTACTTCACAACTATACGCTTGTCCACGACGATCTCCCCGCGATGGACAACGACACGGAGCGGCGCGGCAAGCCCTCGGTCTGGGCGAAGTACGGCGAGGCGAACGCGATACTGGTCGGCGACGCGCTGCAGGCGCTCGCGTTCCTCGCTGCGGCAGATGCGCCGCGCAACGTCGGCGAGATCGTCGCCGCGCTTGCCGCGGCGGGCGTCGGCGTCGTGCAGGGACAGGTAGAGGATATAGCCCGAGTCTGCGCGCCTGGCTCCGATGTCCCATCCGTCCCAAGTGTCCCAGATGTCTCGTTCATCTACACCCACAAGACCGCCGATCTCTTTGTCGCGGCGGCGGCGATGGGCGGGTATGCGGGCGGTGGAAGCGAAGGGGATGTGGCCGCGCTTCGGCGCTTTGCGCTCAACCTCGGGCTTGCTTTCCAGTACGAGGACGATCTCCTCGACGGCGACTCGCCGTTCTCGAGGGAAAAGACGGAGGAGCTTGTCCGGCACACGACGGAACAGGCGATTGCCGCGCTTGAGGCGCTTCCGGGCGACACCTCGTTCCTCAAGGCGCTCGCCGAAAAGCTGGTCGGGCGCTCGGTCTGACGTTTGTCGACTTTTCCATGGCTTATTTTGCGTGCCCGTCAGTGTGCGCGAGAGGCCGCTTTTTGGTATAATCTACCGCATGGACAAGCGTCTTAAGGAATACATCAAGAGCGGCGGAACTCTCGGCAGTCTCGCAAAGCTCCCGAAAGGGCGCGCGGCGTCAGCCCCGTTCCCCTGCGATCCCGCGAAGGTCTACGCAAAACAGGTCGACGGTCTTGCGCTACGGCTCAAGCGCATCGGTGTAAAGGATGTCGTCATCGGCGTGTCGGGTGGGCTCGACTCTGCGCTTGTCCTTCTCGTCGCCGTCGGCGCTTTCAAGAAACTTTCGCTTCCTCTCTCCGGCATCCACGCCTACACGATGCCGGGCTTTGGCACCTCGAAGCGCACGAAGACGAACGCCGACCTTCTCTGCGAAGGGCTCGGGGTTAAGATGGAGACGATTTCAATTGCGAAGTCGGTGAAGCAGCACCTCAAGGACATAGGGCATGACGGAAAGACGCCTGACGCCGCCTACGAGAATTCGCAGGCGAGGATGCGCACGCTGATCTTGATGGACAAGGCAAACATGGTCGGAGGCATAGTCCTCGGAACTGGCGACATGTCGGAGATTGCGCTCGGCTGGTGCACCTACAACGGCGACCACATGTCGATGTTCGGCGTCAACTCCGGCGTTCCGAAGACAATCGTCCGCAAGGTCTGCAAGTGGTGGGCGGAAGAGAGAGTTGAAAGTTTAAAGTGTAAAGTGAAAAGTTGCACATCAACTTTACGCTCTTCACTTTCAACTTTAAACTCCTGTAAGGCGGCGAAGGCGCTACTTGACATTGTCGCTACGCCCGTGAGCCCCGAGCTTGTGAAGGGTCAGGTCACAGAGGACAAGATCGGCCCCTACGAACTGCACGACTTCTTCATCTGGAATTTCTGCAAAAACGGCCTTGGCCGCAAGCAACTCTACGACGCTGCGGCGAAGCGCTATGGAAAGACGTTCGGGCTCGATCTCATCGGCCGCACGCTCGATACGTTCCTCTACCGTCTTGTCTCGCAGGCGTTCAAACGCAACTGCGCGCCTGATGGAATAAGGATTTTCTCGTTCGACTTCTCCAAGGAGAGCTGGTCGATACCGTCCGATATGCCAACGGGGATACTATGAAAAAAGTCATTGTCCTTCTTTCCGCGTGCATCTGCGCGACAGCCTTCTTCTCGCTTGCGTTCGTAAACAATGTCGTCGCCATATTCAACTGGTGGTCGTCGTTCATCGCTGCCGGTGGCGACTCTTCGGCGTTCACGGCAAAGGCGACGGGTTTTCTCCCCTGGCTCGACTGGGCGGTCGTCGACTATTCGGCGGTGACGACGTTCATCCCGATGCTCGGTTTCCTATGCATGACGCTTTCGCTGTCGCGGATGCTCGGCGGTCGCCGTTGCCGCGCTGGCGATTTCCCGTTCTTCCGCGGGTCCGACCAGCTGAATGTCGCGCTCGGGCTTCTCGGCACGCTCTGGGGAATTATAGTAATTGGCTACTTCAAGCTCGACACTGTGACGATGGCAGACCTTATGCAGTGCCTTCATACGGCGCTCTTCTCGACCTTGGCCGCTGTCGTCTGGGTGTTCCTCGTCGACCGTCCTCTCGTAAGGCCGTATTTCACGCGGCTTCTTGAGGAGACTGGGCTCGCGGAGACTGACGACGGCGATCTCGCGGCCGCAGTGGACCGGCTCGTCGTGCGACTCGGCGCGGCGTCTGACGCGTTCGAGCGTCGCCAGCAGGAGTTCGAGGCGGAGTTCCGCAAGCGCCTCGACGACTACGCGGCGGAAGCGTCGCGCAGGGCGGCGGCCGACGCGGCGGAGTTCGAGAAGCGGCGCGGCGAATATGCCGCGCATTTCGAGAAGCGGCTTTCCGACTATGAGCAGACTTTCGAGACGCGGCAGAAGGAATACGTCGAGTTCTTCAAGCGCGAACTCGATGCGCTCGAGCGCCGCGCAAAGGCCGCGGACGAAGCCCGCGTAGAGACGGAAGCGCGTCTTTCGCGAATTGCCGCGGCACTTAGGGGATAAGGACGCGCCATGACGGAATCTGACCGCGCTGCGCTGAAACGACTCCTGGGGAGCGAGGGCTCTCGTGGAGCGACGACTGACGACTTGCAGGGGCTTCTTCTCCAGGTCGTGTTTGCGCTCCTGATGGTCTTCATGATCGCCTACTTCATCTTCGTCGAGACGTCGCGCAAGGAACGCGCCGAAGAAATCATCGAGGTGAACAGGCAGAAGCTTATCCTCGCGATTGACAAGGTCGCCGAGGACCATCGCGTGAAATACGGCCTCAACGCGCTAATGACCCAGGGCACCGACGGCCGTCGCTCATTCGACGCCGACGAGCACGTGAAGGGCGGGCGCATTGAGCTCGCGCCTGCGGCAAAGGCCGCGTTTGCGTCAGGTTCCGCCGCCGCGTTCTCAGACTACCGCGACACGGCCGCGCTCGCCGCAGCGTGGAAGTCGGCCGTTCTCGAAGAGGCGAAACTTGAGGAGGCCGCGCTTACCGATGACGAAAAGGCGTGGCTTGGCGACGAGGTCGCGCGCTCGGTCGAGGAGATTCGTCTCGACGCCCGCGGCGTGCAGCGCGCGCTTGCCGCGCGGCTTCAGCGCCAGTGGATCGAAAACCCGTCCGCGCTCGGTGACATTGCCGACCCAAGCGCACTTGCGGACGCACTAAAGGCAAGGTCGCTTAAGCTCGTCGCAGAGGCGACTGGCGCGGAGGTTCTGCCGTGAACATGATTGCACTGCTTTTGGCCGCGACGCTTTCGGCCGGAAACGCCGAATTCGACGCGACGGCGCGTGACGGAGCGCGTGACATTTCGCTTTCGCGCGCCCGCGAGGAGCTGCGCGAGAAGGGGCCGGCGCCGGGGGCGCTTGAAAAGGCGATGCTCGCCGACCCAAAGAAGTTCGAGAAGCCGGACGAGGCCGAGACGCTTTGCCGCGACATCTTTGCCGACGAACTGCGCGCGCAGTTCGCCGCGAAGGCGCGCGCAATCGCCGAACGGCTTGGCATAGAGCCGGACAAGGTTGAGTTGGACGCAGGCAAAGTCGATGAGATTGCCAGCAAACATTTTGGCCCTGCGTTTGCCGTCGAGCGGAAGGCCGCAGTCGAGACGCAGGCAAAGACGATTGTCGCCGCGACTCGCCCGACGGAAGCGGAATTTGACGAGAAGGAAGACTGGGAACTTCGCGAGCAGATGCAAAAGCGCATCCTTGACGAGCAGAAGACAGTCGTCTTTTCCGAGAACCGCCAGTTTATCAGCGAGCGCATGGTGGAGCCCGTCATAAAGGACGCACGCGCCGAGCAAAAGCGCCAAAAGGATTACCTTATGCGCGCGAGATGCGACACTGCCGCGCCGTCGAAGCTCGCCGCCGATCTAAAGGCGCGTCTTGAGGAAAACGTGAAGGAGCACCGCGAAAAGGCGGATGATCCGTCGAAGGCGTGGGGTGTCTTTGCCGGAACATTCGAGAAATCCATCGGGCCTGCGGTTGAGCGACGCACTCTCGACCGCCTTGAAAAGAAGATGGATGCGACAAATGTCGAGGTTGGCGTTGATTCTATACTCACGGAGATTGTCGAAGCGCCGCAAAAGCACGTGAAGCAATCGGAAAGCGAAAAGGTCTTCGCGACCCGTTATTCTGCGGCGCTTCTCGCGCGGGCTCTCGACGGAACTTGCAACGACGTGCCGCAGTCGGAGCGCGACGAACTGCGGGAATACCTTTCCTCTCGTCTTGGTAGCGAGCGGATTCAGAAGGCCGTCGATGCGAAGGTGAAGAAAGATGTCCTTCCAAAGTGGCGCGAGGCGCGCGCGACTGCGGCGAAGCGTCAGGCAGACGACACGTGGCCCACGCTTGCGGACGGAACATGGTTCCCGCCGGCAGACCTTGCGGACGACGTGACGGCGAGAAGCGACTACGCGAAATCGGTCAAGGAGTGGCGTTCTCTTGCCGCGCTCAAAATCCTCGCCGACGCGCCTAAGGGCAGACCGCTTATGGAAGAAGCCGACAGCCGCGCCGATTCCGAGGTGGCCGCGGCGTTTGACATCGCTCGCAGCGCGATTGCCGCGCAGAACGCCATTGTCGATGGAAGCCACGCGCAGGTTCTTGCCGAAGCAAAGAAGCGCAAGGATTCGTTCTGGACGCGCACACCCGATTTGAAGACCGTAGTCGGGCTTCTTACACAGGCGACAGAGGAGTCGTGGAATGCAACGCGTCTCGACACGCTCTGGCCAGACGAGGCGAAGCGCCCCGCGAACGCCGACGAGCAGCACAAGTCGCTTTTCCCGAGCGTTAGGCGCAAGATTGAACTTCTCGCAAGGACGATCCTCGAGGAGATGAACGAGCCGAAGCCGGAAAACGAGGAAAAACCAGAGGAACCGCCGCCCGAAGAGCCGCCACCAGAGGAACCACCGCCAGAGGAACCGCCGGAGGAAGTCCTTGAGTTTGCGATATCGGTTCATCGCACAGGGAACGAAGTCGAGGTCTCGCTGAAGCAGGGCGAGACTGTCGTCGAGAGCTCTACGGTTCCGGCGAAAAAGAATGATTTCGAAAACGCGATGAACAAGGTCACGAGCGCAATTTCGCGCATTCTCGGCCTCAAGTAGCGGTGACACCTGTCGCCGTCGCGGTTTTTCGCCGAATATGGTAAAATATCGTCCATGAAGGCGAAGACATTCATAGACCAGGTCGAGGTTCTTGTCAGGTCGGGCAAGGGCGGCGACGGCGCGATGTCGTTCCGGCGCGAGGCCCTTGTTGAGTTCGGCGGGCCTGACGGCGGCGACGGCGGCCGTGGCGGCGACGTAGTTTTCAAGGCGTCCGACCACGTGAATTCACTCCTCTCCCTCTTCTACGATCCCAAGTGCTTCGCGCAGGACGGCGGTCCTGGCCTGGGGCAGAAGATGTTCGGAAAGCGTGGCAAGGACCTTGTCGTGCCAGTTCCGCTCGGCACCGAGGTGTACGATGTCGACTCTGGGCTTCTCGTCGCTGACATAACGGAGCCGGGCCAGACCGCAATCGTCGCGAAGGGCGGCGCTGGCGGGTTTGGCAACGTCCACTTCAAGTCGTCGGTGAACCAGGCGCCAACCGAGCACACTCCCGGCGGTGCCGCAGAGGAGCGTCGACTCCGGCTCGAGCTAAAGACGATTGCAGATGTCGGGCTTCTCGGCTTTCCCAATGCGGGCAAGTCGTCGCTCCTTTCGTCGCTTTCGGCCGCGACCCCGAAGATCGCGAGTTATCCTTTCACGACGCTGAATCCGATAGTTGGAACCGTGGTCTATCACGACTACGCGAAGATTCGCATTGCGGACGTGCCGGGGATAATCGAGGGCGCGGCGAAGGGCGTCGGGCTCGGGCTTGCGTTCTTGAAGCACCTTGAGCGCTCGCACGTCCTTGTCTACGTCATCGACATGGCGGGCGTCGACGGACGCGAGCCGTGGCGCGACTACGAGGTTTTGCGCAAAGAGATCGACGAGTATTCTATCGAACTTGCAGAGCGTCCTTCCGTCGTTGTCGCTAACAAGCTTGACCTCGAGGGCGCGAAGGAAAATCTTGAGCGCTTCGTAGAGGAGACTGGCGTAAACCCAATCTGCGTCTCGTGCGAGACTCGTGAGGGGCTCGACGCCGTCAAGGACGAGCTTAGGCGAATCGTGAATCCCGTCGTGAAGTTCCACCATACCCACGAAGTTGCACCAGACATAAAGGACATGCCAGATACGACGGGCGACGAAATCCCGGCCGAGGCATTGAAGTTTGCGACATTCCTCAAGTTCGAGGATCCGAAGGCGAAGAGCCATCCGTCGAGGGGAAACATCCATTGAGAAAGGACAACGGAAAAATGAATCAAATCGCGAGAGCCGTATCGGCGGCTCTTCTGCTGTGTGCGGCAGGGTGCGTTTCGCCCACGCCCGACTTTAGACAGGTGGTTTCCGAGGCAAAGGCCTCCGTCGCGCCCGCAGTAGTCTTCATCCGTGTAATCTACAACGACACCGAGTCCGGACGCAACCGCAAGGGTGTCGCGTCGGGGTCTGGCGTAATAGTCTCGAAGGACGGCGAGGTGCTCACTAACCACCATGTCGTCGACAAGACGAGCGAGATACGCTGCCAGCTTGCCGACGGACGCTCGTTCACGGCCAAAGTGCTCGGCAAGGACAAGGACCTCGACATTGCGCTCCTTAAGCTCGACATGCCCGAGGGAACGGACGTTCCCGTCGCGGCGCTTTCGCCGCGCCGCCTCGAGGTCGGTGAAGTCGTGCTCGCCATGGGCGCGCCGTGGGGGCTCGCGCGTTCGGTCTCGATGGGCATCGTCTCGTGCAACGACCGCTTCCTCGAGGACTGCGGCGACTACACGCTCTGGTACCAGACAGACGCGGCGATCTCGCCCGGCAACTCGGGCGGGCCTCTCGTCGACACCGACGGTCTCGTGGTGGGGCTCAACGCGCGCGGCAACCTCTTTGGAGACCAGGCGTTCACGATTCCTTCCGAGACGATCCTCGAGATACTCCCCGACCTCAGGAAGTACGGCGAGGCGCACTGGGCATGGTTCGGGTTCAAGCTCCAGCCGCTCGAGGACTTCAAGCGCAACATACGCTTCGACGCGAAAGAGGGTGCTCTCGTCGCCGACGTGGAGCCGGGTTCGCCTGCGGAAAAGGCGGGGCTAAAGTCGAACGACCTGCTTATCTCTGTCGACGAGGAGAAGACGACGGCGCGATTCTGGGAGGACATTCCCGCAATCGAGCGACATCTCGGACGCAGGGAGTTCGAAAAGTCCTGCAAGTTCAAGGTCGTGCGCGACGGGAAGGACATTGAGATCGCCGTCGCGCCGACGGAGAAGGGCAAGGTCGAGGGCGAGGAGTTCGCGTGCGGGCGCTGGGGCCTCACGGCGAAGGAGATCAACCGCTTCTACAACCCCGACCTCATCTTCTTCGCGCCCGAGGGCGGCGTCTATGTCTCCGGGCTTGCGTGGGACGGAAACGCCGATTCCTGCGGCTTCCGCGAGAACGACATAATCGTCTCGATCGGCGGGAAGCCGGTCAAGACCGTCGCGGAGGTAAAGGCCGTCTACGAGGATTCCATCGCAAAGCTTGAGGAAAAGACGCGCCTGCCGTTCGTCGTCATGAGGAGAGGGCGGCGCACGACGCTCGTCCTCGACTACACAGAAGACACTGAAGAGGAGGACTGAGAAATGCTTTCCGTATTGGCCGCGTCGCTGCTCGCCGCAGCAGTTCCGTCTGACAAGCTTTCCTCCGTAGCACTCGCCGCCTACTGGTACAAGAAGGACGAGCGCGGTAGGGGCGACGAGATATCCGAGCTTGCGAAGCCGAAGCGCTTCCCTGCGTTTGCGATTTCCGAAGACGAGTTCATCATTGCAGATCCACTCGTCCGAGAGAAGCACCTTGACCGCATCGAGGTGTGCTTCAGGGGCGACAAGGTTCCCGCGAAGGAAGTCGGGCGCTTCGTGAATCCCGATGCCGTGCTGCTCAAGGCGGGCCGTCCGCTCAAGGGCGTCAAGCCGCTTGCGTTCCAGAAGGGTGATCCTGTCGAGAAGCTTATTTGGAAGTGGCAGGGCGACACGCTTACAGTCTCTTCTGCCGGCGTAGGGACAAACGATTCTGTGGTCGTTGTTGCGTCGACAGGACGCGTGTTCAGGAAGGGCGTCGCGAACGCGCTATACCTCGACAAGGACCGCAATCCCGTGTGGCTTGACTTCGGCTCGCGATTCGAGATTCCTGACGGCAAGTTCGACTATGTTCCGCCTGCAGAGTGGACGCGGCTTCCCGCGGACGAATACGAAAAGTCGGCGAAGCGCATGGAAGACCGTCTCGCGGCGGCGATGCTCGGCATTGTGATCCACCTCAACCCCGTCGACAAGGAGAATTCTTCGCGCCACTATTCGCGCTACGACGACGATGGCGGCAACAACGAGATCGACGCGCTCGGCTATTCGATCAATGGCCGCGTGCTTGTTCCGTCCGATCTCAACGGCGAGAAGATCTCCCGACTCGGCAAGGTAGAGGCGACGTTCCCGGACGGCTCGAAGACGAATCTCGTCTTCGCCGGGGCGATTGCAGAGTGGAACGCAATTGTGTTCGACATACCCGAGGGCTTCAAGGACAAGGTCACTCCCCTCGCGGTGGCGAAGGGTGCTCCCGAGGACTTCGATAACCGCGTTGCCTGGGTCATGACCGCCGAGAACGAGAACGGGCAAGTTGTCACGACGGCGGTGCGTCGCCGTTTTTCTGGCGTCAAGTTCGTGCGTGGCGCCGGCTTCGTTCCCTTCGTCGGGGAATGGCGTTCGGGCGTGCGCGGCGACAGCGATGACGACGATATGTGGTCTCGCGGCTTCAAGGCGTTCGTCCTCGACGGCGATGGGAATATCGCGGCATTCGCCCTTTGCCGCAGGTTCTCTTCCAGCCGCTGGGCGAGGGACGACACGGAGGCGGTGACGATGGCGGATCTCTCGCGCTTTATCGCGGGCGAATGTTTCAACCCCGAGTTCATGCCGCGCAAGGAGGAGGAGCGCAACCGCTTCGTCTGGCTCGGCACCGAGGCGGTGCGCCTCACCGATGCCCTTGCGCGCGAGAAGAAGGCGCAGAGCTTCATAAGGGAGTATTCAAGGCCGCCCTACGTGACGGAGGTGTATCCCGATTCGCCAGCTGCGAAGGCAGGGCTCCAGGTCGGTGACGTCCTGCTGGCTGTCAGGCGCGGAAGTGAACGAGAGCGTTCGCTCGAGGCGGACTACGACTATTCGTATTCGTCGTCCGGTCCGTGGCCGGAAGTCGAGAATTCCCTCAACACGCTAATGACGGAATTTGGCGCAGGTGCGAAGGTTACGATCGTGTATGCGCGTGACGGCAAGCGTTGCGAGGCGCCGGTCGTCCTCGAGCCCGCGCCTGTCCACTACAAGAACGCGCCCAAGGCCCGCAACCGCACGCTCGGCCTCTCGGTTCGCGACATGACGTTTGAGGTGCGTCGCTTCTTCAAGTTCGACGAAAAGGCGCCCGGCATCGTGATTGCCAAGGTGAAGCCGGGCTCTCCAGCCGATGTCGCGGGGCTCGACGAGCACGAGCTTGTCACCGAGGTGAATGGCGAGAAGGTGACGAGCGCGAAGGATTTTGCCGCAAAGGTCAAGGGCAAGAAGGACCTCGTGTTCGCCGTCCGCAGGCTTGCCCAGACGCGCATGGTCAAGATACACGTCGAGCCGGATGCCGATGCGGAAAAGGACAAGGAGAAGGGGAAATGAAGAAGTGGAACGTTGCGGCCATAAGGGCCGCGAAGGGAAAGACTAAACTCGGTTGCGTAACAGCATACGACGCGTGCTTCGCGCGGCTTGCCGACGAAGCGGGCGCGCCGATTGTCCTCGTTGGCGACTCGCAGGGCATGAACTGCCTCGGCTACGAGACGACTCTCCCCGTCAACATGTCCGACACGATCGCCGCCGTCGCCGCCGTTTCGCGCGGCGCAAAAAACGCGCTTGTAGTTGGAGATATGCCTTTCGGCTCGTACCAGTGCGGCGACGACGAGGCGGTGAAAAACGCCGTTGCGATCATCAAGGCGGGTGCAGACGCGGTGAAGCTCGAAGGCGGGGCGTCGGTGTGCTCGCTCATCCGCCGCCTCACGACGGCGGGAATTCCCGTTCTCGCGCACGTCGGCATGACGCCCCAGAGTGTAAACGAATACGGCGGGTTCAAGATGCAGGGCAAGACGCGCGAGGCCGCCGAGAAGGTGCTTGCGGACGCAAAGGCCGTCGAGGACGCGGGCGCGTTTGCCGTCACGCTCGAGTGCATTCCGTCTGATCTCGCCGCCGAGATAACGGCCGCGCTCAAGATCGTTACGATCGGCATTGGCGCGGGGCCAGTCTGCGATGCGCAATGGCTCGTAATGCACGACCTTCTTGGGCTCAACGAGAAGGTGCCGTCGTTCGTCAAGAAGTACGCCGACCTTGCGACAACCGTGCGCGGCGCATTTGCCGCGTACGTCAAGGAAGTCGCGGACGGGGCGTTCCCGAGCTGACGGACAGCGCCTTTGTTTTAGCCGTTTCCGTCATGTCGTCGTCTATTTGTGGTATAATATCCATTTCTTAACAGGAAAGAAACACAGGTAAACGACATGGCAGCGATTACATTGGAGCAGCGTCGGCACAGCGCGGCACACTTGATGGCCCGCGCTGTAATGAACCTTTTTGAAGACGTGCAGGTCGATATCGGGCCTGCGACAGACGACGGCTTCTACTACGACTTTGACCTTCCTCACCGCCTTTCGCCCGAGGACTTCCCGAAGATCGAGGCCGAGATTGCGCGCATGATCGCGCTCGACGAGCCGTTCGTCAGGAAGGAAGTTTCCGCCGATGAGGCGAAGAAGCTTCTCGCGGGGCAGAAGTACAAGCTCGAGCGTCTTGCGGACGTCGTTGCAGACGGCGTCGCGATTTCCACCTACGCGGTCGGCGAATATGTCGAGATGTGCCGCGGCCCCCATGTCGAGCACTCGAAGCAGATTGGCGTCGTGAAGCTCACGCGCGTCGCCGGCAGCTACTATCGCGGCGACGAGAAGAACAAGATGCTCCAGCGCATCTACGGCATTGTCGCGAAGGACCAGGCCGAGCTTGACGAGATCATTGCTCGCGCCGAGGAAGCGAAGCGCCGCGACCACAGGCGGCTGGGCACCGAGCTCGACCTCTTCCACCTCGACCCCGAGGACCCCGGCCAGATCTTCTGGCATCCGCGCGGGTGGTCGGTCTACGTGACGCTTCAGGACTACATGCGCCGCAAGCTTGTCAAGGACGGCTATCGCGAGGTCAACACGCCCGCGATCATGCCGCGTTCGCTCTGGGAAAGGAGCGGCCACTGGGCGCACTACCAGCAGAACATGTTCATCACCGAGAGCGAGAAGCGCCTCTTCGCCGTGAAGCCCATGAACTGCCCTGGCGCGATTGAGATCTTCAAGAGCCGCACGAGGAGCTACAAGGACCTTCCTCTCCGCCTCGCCGAGTTCGGCCACTGCGCGCGCAACGAGCCGAGCGGCACGCTCCACGGCATCATGCGCGTCCGCGGCTTCGTCCAGGACGACGCCCACATTCTTTGCACCGAGGAGCAGATCGAGGAGGAAGTCGCGAAGTTCTGCCGCCTCCTGAAGGACGTCTACTCCGACTTCGGCTTTGACAAGAACCTTCTCGTCAAGCTTTCGACGATGCCCGAGGACCATGTCGGCGACGAGGCCACCTGGCAGCACGCCGAGACCGCTCTCGCCGCGGCTTGCAAGGCGGCCGGAATGGACTACGAGATCCAGCCGGGAGAGGGCGCTTTCTACGGCCCGAAGCTCGAGTTCACGCTCGTCGACGCGCTTTCCCGCCAGTGGCAGTGCGGCACGATCCAGCTCGACTACCAGCTTCCGAGCGCGGAACGCCTCAATGCCGAGTACATCGGAGCCGACGGCAAGAAGCACCACCCCGTGATGCTGCACCGCGCCGTTCTCGGTTCTCTCGAGCGCTTCATCGGCATCCTCATCGAACACTACGCGGGCGCGTTCCCCGTCTGGCTCGCGCCAGAGCAGGTTCGCATACTCCCGATCTCCGACAAGGCACTTGCCTACGCGGAGAAGGTGCGCGGCGCACTTGCCGCGGAGGGCGTGCGCGTCGAAATCGACGATTCCGCCGAGAAGCTTGGCGCGAAGATCCGCGAGGCGTCGGCGTGGAAGGTTCCCTACAAGCTCGTCGTGGGACCGCGCGACGAGGCGGCGGGAACGGTTTCCGTCCGCAAGAGCGGAGAGGGCGATCTTGGCGCGATGTCGCTCGACGATTTCGTCGCGAAGATCCGCGGCGAGCTGGAGCCCTGAACGGAGAAGGGAGATACGCCATGCTGACTTGGATGGATTCGCTTAAGGGCCGTTCTATGATGCGCCTCGCGTCGTTCACCGACGAGGAGATGCTGAACTTGATAGACCTCGCAGCCCAGCTTAAGGCGCGGCGCGCGGCTGGAGTCAGGGGCAACCTGCTCCACAGGAAGAACATCGCGCTCATCTTCGAGAAGAGCTCGACGAGGACGCGCAATTCCACGCTGATCGCCGTCAGGGACGAAGGCGGCAACGGCGAGTATCTGACCCGTCCCGACATCCACTTCGGGAAGAAGGAGTCCGTGAAGGACACGGCGCGTGTACTTGGGCGCATCTACGACGGCATCCTCTTCCGCGGCTTCAAGCAGGCCGACTGCGAGGACCTCGCGAAGTACTCGGGAGTTCCAGTGTGGAACGGGCTTACCGACGACTACCATCCGACGCAGATATTCGCCGACCTCTTGACCGTCCGCGAGACGTTCGGCTCGCTTGACTCCAACACCTGCATCGCCTACGTCGGCGACGGGCGCAACAACGTCGCGAACTCGCTCATGATGGGCTGCGCGAAGTGCGGCGTCAGGTATGTCTGCTGCTGCCCCGACGAGCTGAGGCCCGACGAAGAGGTGCTTGCCGAGGCCGAGGAGGTCGCGAAGCGCAACGGCGTCGACATTCGCGTGTTCAACGACCCTAAGGCGGGCGTTAAGGGCGCGAACGTCCTTTATACCGACGTGTGGGTTTCGATGGGCGAAGAGGCGAAGACGGCAGAGCGCATCAAGATGCTTCGCCCCTACCAGATCAACATGGACCTCATGAAGGCGACTGGCAACCTCGAGGGGCAGCTCATGTTCCTTCACTGCCTCCCCGCGTTCCACGACTTCAACACCGAGGTCACGAAGGATTGCGGCGCCCTTGAAGTCACCGACGAGGTCTTCGAGTCAAAGTACTCCAAGGTCTTCGACGAGTCCGAGAACCGCATGCACACGATCAAGGCGCTTCTCGTCTCGGCTCTCTGCGACCGCGCGTCGCTCTGACGCCGCCCTAGACTGCGCGCCGCAGAGGGATTAAGGAGGGAACCCAGTATGGAGAAGATATTTGGTTTCTGCTTTTTTGTGGCATTGGCTGGGTGTGTGGCGACTCCTGCATTAAAGGAGGACGGGCTCAAGAAGGCCATGACGCCGATTCCGTTCGTCGCGCGGCTCGCTTTAGGCGCGGATGCGGCTGAGGCTGGATACCAGGTCAGGTCGCTGTTGCCGAAGGACGAGTGCTGCGACGCGCATAATCTGACGGAGTGGGATGTTCATACGGTCTCCGATGCGGACGTATACTTTTCGATAGGCCTTCCTTTTGAGGCGGAACTCGTAAATGCCGCGCGCCGTCGCAATCCGGAGCTCCGAGTGGTTCCGCTGGACCAGAAATGTTGGCGAATCGAAGGCAATCCCTATGTCTGGATGTCTGGCTTGAATCGGGGCATCATGGATGCTGCCGCGAAGAAATTTCTCGACTGCAAGAAGTTTTGCATCTGCGGTTCCCCTTATGCTCCCTTGCCGGTTGCCGAAAGTATAAAGCGTGCCAAGCTGGAGAATTATACAGTGGCCATTCTGCATCCAGCGTTCGCCTACGAATGCGGTCAGTATGGCGTGAAGACAGTGTCTTTCGACGAGAAGAGTTTTCGCTACGAATATGCCGCGGATCCTGATGACGGCGCAGATCCAGATGACAGCGAGGAAGCGGCGTGCGATGGGGAGGCGGTCGAAGGCGAGCCCGTCACGGCCGACCACGGGCGTTTGCGCCAGATAGCGGCTGCGGAGGAAATCAAGACAAATGACGTGAGTCTTATTTTGGCGCTGCCGTCACAGCGGTGGATCGGAGATGCATTGGCCAATCTGTCGCAAGCCAAGGTGGCGTATGTGGATCTTTTTGGCGGAGACAGTCCGTTGGACGTAGACATCAATTTAATAGAGGACATCTCTACCCACGAAGAGATGAAGGCGCAGCGTGAGGCTCTCGCGGAGGAGGAACGGGAACTGGCGGCGCTTTCTCCAGCGGAACGGCGGCTTGAGAGTGTGCAGATTCCGCAGATAGCTTTTTACGCGCCGGCAACCATGAAGGAAGCCACGGAATTTCTCACGCAGGCATCGGAAGATTTTGGTCCGCCGGAGCTGCCGAAGGAGAAACGCAGGATAATGTTTACGTGCGCGGAAGACGCTGCACGGCGCGTGGCGCCACCACGTCCTGACCAACCTGGGATCTCGATAATTCCAATTGGGCCAATGACGAATTGGATGTCGCTACGGGCCGCTCTCCAGTTTGTTTGCGAGCAAACGGGATGCGTCTACGAGGCTGGGGATGGAACAGTCCGCATCAGCCTGCCTACGCCATAGATATTGATCGTCGTGGGGACAGACCCCACGAAAGCCTGATTTTTCAGTGCTTTTCTGACATTGGCCCTGCAACGGCCCCAATTTTGGCCTCACTGCCGGCTTCCTACCAGTCTCGACCCCCTAAACGAATTCATATTCGATTCATTTTTCTTTTCCCGAAATGTGGTATGATGCATCTGTCGACGCGGGAAGCGTCGGCAGAAAGGACCACAAATGGCAAGGAATGCAAGGATCAAGAAGTCGAACAACGGAACCGCGCGATACCACCTCATGTCGCGCACGAACGACAGGCGCTTCCTGTTCGAGAAGGGGAGGGTGAAGACGCAGCTCGTGGACGCGCTGAAGCGCGCGGCGGCGTTCTCGGGCGTGGAGCTCGAGGCGTATGTCGCGATGGACAACCACTTCCACATAGTTTGCAAGGTGGTGCGCTGTGAGGACAAACTGTCCGAGGGCGAGCTAATCCGCCGCATCGCGGCGTTGAAGGGCGAGCGGGCGGCCGAAGACCTCGCCTCGCACTGGGAGGAGCTCCGCGGCATCGGCATGGATTCCGCGGTAGTAGAGGCGCAGGAGCGCCTCCGCGCGCGGATGAACGACGTAAGCGAGTTCATAAAGACGTTCAAGGAGCTCTTCAACGTCTGGTTCAAGCGCGAGCACGGCTACAGCGGCTCGATATGGGACGGGCGCTTCAAGTCTACCTTGGTCGAGGACGGTCGCTACCGCGCGATCTGCATGCGCTACGTCTACCTGAACCCCGTCCGCGCGGGGATGGTTAAGCACGCTGCCGACTATGCCTGGAGCTGGATCGCCACGTCTGACGGCACTTCCGCGGGGTCTGTCCCCGACGAGAGGCTGATGAGGAGGGTGGCGCAGATAGGGGCGGGGAAGATATTCGGAAGCCTCGCGTTCGTGACTGCGACGGCGTATGCGCTGGGTGACCGGTTCCGGAGGCTACAGGGTCAGACATGGTTACCACAGTAAATTACCACAGTAGCGGGAGTTTGTGATATACTGTTCGGCATGAGACGTTGCAGGATAAATCTTCCAGATCGGTGCCAGCAACTGATCGGCCGAGTGGCACACCGCGCGTTTGAAGGGGGCAAGCTGCGAATCGAAAGGGTCGCGCTGCTATGACAAGGAAAACCTACTGTGGCAATTTACTGTGGCAATCAGGTCTGACCCTGTTGGCTCCAGTTCGGCACTCGCCCCCTCGTCCCTTGCCTCACCTTCCATAAGGCGCGTTTTTCTTCGTAGTTTCTGCGCTCGCCGACGTCCCGTCAGCTCGCTTAACCTTGTCCGCGCCACATCCGCCGCGTGGAGCCGATAAGACTTGATTACCACAGTAGCGGGAGTTTGTGATATACTGTTCGGCATGAGACGTTGCAGGATAGATCTTCCAAACCGGTGCTATCACCTGATTAGTCGCGTCGCCCACCGCGGAATCGGAAGGGGCGCGCCCCTATGACAAGGAAAACCTACTGTGGTAATATACTGTGGCAATCAGGTCTGACCCTGTTGGCTTCCTCCATTCCGCTTTATGAAAGGAACATTCCATGAAACCCTTTGCACGGATCAACTTGTCCTTCGTCGCTCTGCGTAGGGGGATCCTCGTCTCATCCTTCGCGCTTATGGCGGTGATTGGCACTGATGTCCGTGCTGACGTTGAAAAGCCGACAGACATCACATGGTACTCTCCAGTTGGCGCATCGTTCATGGATAATGCGTATCCGTGGGTTGGCCGTTATGGAGGTCATGGAGACAAACTAGACAATCCTGGAGTCATCGGACTTGGCGTAAATTTCCTTTTAGGCGAATGTGGAGAAGTGAATGGCCTGCTCTTGAATCTTGGGATTTTGGGGTTTTGCGGTCATTTGGGAAAGGTTTCGTCTATGTCCGGAACGATGCGTGGCGTGACGGCGGGGATGCTTGTCAACGCTAATGGCAGAACGCAAGGTGTGATGGTTGGACCGATAAATTTTGCCGAAGACATAGATGGGTGTATGGTTGGGTGTTATAACACTTGTTACTATAGTGAGACCGTGCGTGGTTTGCAGGTCGGCGTGATAAACGATGTCTCTGGGTATGATATATCGGGTTTCATAGTTCAGGTCGGCTTCTATAATTATTCTGATATGCCTGCGCTTCAGATAGGACTCATAAACCGCATTCCCGACGGACGATTCCCGGTTTTACCTGTAATCAATTTGCATTGGTAGGTGGATTATGGTTCGTGATGGATTTTTGCGTGTGGCGCGCGGGCGGAGTGCGCCCTGCGGCGGCAGGTGAAAGGAGTTGATGAACCATGAATAAACTGACAAAGGCAATTCTCGTCTCATCCCTCGCGCTCATGGCGGCGCTCGCAGGTTGCAAGACCGGCATGTTTGCGCCACGCAGCGGACAGTTGTTCCAGACGACGCGGATGTGCCCGGGCCCTGGTTCCTTCGTCTATACTGCGCCTCTTATGATGGGAGTCTGGGGCGTGCAGAAGCGTGGCGGCGAATGGACGATACCAATTGGAATTGTTGGTATTCCCATTGCGGCGGCGGGTTTTGTGGTTGACGAGTGCGTCGTCTCGCCGCTGGTGGATCTGGTTTGCCTGCCATACGACCTCTGCCAGCCGAAGCGCAGCTTCTACATTCGCGTTGTCGATGAATTCGGACAGCCTGTTCCCGGAGCGAAAGTCAAGGGACGGCTCCAGAAAGCCGATTACTTTTGGATGGGTGAAGAAAAATTCTCCGAAATAACAGATGCGGCAGGCGAGATTTCACTGGACGGAACATTCCACTTAAAGGGCCATTGCTGGGTATCTTGTCCGGACTATGCAAGTTGGTGGAACAACAAGAAGTTCAAGACAGCGGAGGTAAAGCCGGATTCTGATGGACGAATCGTGATTCAGTTTGTGCTGCCCAAGGCGAATCCTGGAGGATGGAAAGCCAGGAAAGATATTTCTCGTGAGGAGGTGCTGAAGCGACTTCCGGGCAAATGGTCTGCCGACCATGAGTCGCGGGTATGGCTTCAGCATGGGTTCAACTGCCGGTATGCGAATGATCTTGACAGGCACTGCCTGACGCTTGACGCATCCGGCAAGGTTGCCTCTCATGTTCCGGCCGGATATGAGTTCTACTTTGGAAATATTGACACCTCTTCTGATTGGAATGCCGGACGCTATTCCGTATGGACGCTTGAAGGCAAGGACGATGTAGATGCGGCCAAAGCGCGAAAGGATGACGATCTTCTTCCTTCAGGATGGCTATGGCGCGTACACCTTTCAAAAGGCCCCAAGAATACAACTTGTTCCGATAGCTATTATCTTGGAGAGGACGAGAAGGGGCTGTATCTTTCGCCTGGGCCATTTTCCGAGTGGGATGGCTTAAGCGAGAAGCTGTCGTTAAAATTCCGCAAGGTGACGGAGTAGTATTTTCGGGGACAGGCCCCATGGAACCCTTATTTTTCAGGGGTTTCCTGACATCGGCCTTGCCACGACCCCCATTTTGGCCGCTTTTGCCGGCTTCCCGCCGGGCGGCGACCCCCTAAACGAATTCATATTCGGTTCATTTTTCTTTTTCCGAAATGTGGAAGGCTACAGGGTCAGACATGGTTACCACAGTAAATTACCACAGTAGCGGGAGTTTATGATATACTGTTCGGCATGAGACGTTGCAGGATAAAGCTTCCAAATCGGTGCTATCACTTGATCAGCCGAGTGGCACACCGCGCGTTTGAAGGGGGCAAGCGGCGAATCGAAAGGGTCGCGCCGCTATGACAAGGAAAAACTACTGTGGCAATTTACTTATATGAGAGGCCTTTGTCAAGAGTGGTCCGTCTAGGACGGACATCCTTGTTCCTCGACGCCATTTGAACCGCACTTATATCCGCAATCTGGTCGACCTGCGACCGTTGCCCATTAAGA